>JADMIO011305979.1_pt1 | contig 109819 bp, 129 predicted proteins | sample 8958161 | NCBI WGS metagenome assembly JADMIO01 (sample SAMN16585339, study PRJNA669376) | soil metagenome | isolation source: Crop rotation soil | place: USA: Cullars Rotation, Alabama | collected 2011 | reverse complement strand
TATCAACTATGATGATAACAACGTTTGTACAACAGATGCTTGTGATCCAGTAAACGGTCCATCACATACTCCTGTGAATTATGACGATGGTAACCCATGTACAGCTGATGCATGTGATCCTGTAAATGGTCCATCACATACTCCTATTGATCTTGACGGTGACGGATTTACTGTATGTTCTGGTGATTGTGATGATACCAATGCTGCCATTAATCCAAATGCAATTGAGGTTTGTGGTGATGGTATCGATAATGATTGTGATGGTTTAACTGACGAAAATTGTTTATGCTCTAACCCTCCAATAGCATTTGCATCTGCTGATCAGCAGGTATGTGCTAACTCTACAGTATCATTGAGTGGTTCAATTGGTGGCGGGGCAACAACAGCAACATGGTCGACTACAGGCAGCGGTTCATTCCTGCCAAATGCATCTGACCTATCAGCTACATATGTACCATCATCTTCAGATATTACATCAGGATCAGTTACATTATATTTAACTACTGATATTCCACAAAACTGTGCTGCAGATGTTGACACCATGGTAATTACGTTTGTTGCCTTACCTGAAACTCCTGGAGCAATTACAGGATCAACATTGATGTGTAATCCTTCACCTTCTACTCCTTTTACATATTCAATTGCACCGGTTGCAGGAGCTGTCTCATACAACTGGACAGTTCCATCAGGTGCAATCATTATGTCGGGACAAGGAACAACATCTATACAGATAGCATTTACTGCTGCCGCACTTCACTTAGGTGTTGCCGGTGATGTATGTGTTACATCGTATGATGGTGGTACATGTGGTAATAGTTTACCATCATGCCTTACTATATCTGCTCAATCTGCAATTCCTGTTATGCCAAATTCAATAAGTGGTAACACAAGAGCTTGTCAAGGTGATGTTAATGTATATTCTACAGGTCTTGTTGCCCGTGCTGCTTATTATGTTTGGACAATCCCAGCAAACACTGTGATCATCGGTCCTTCAAATCTGAATACAATCACATTGCAATTCAACGCTGGTTATGCTGGTGGTAACTTATCAGTTCAGGCGGCTAATGGCTGTGGTATTGGTGCTGCACGTGTACGTACGATTTCACAGAATCTTCTTACTGCTCCTTCAGCAATTGCCGGTCAAACAACAGGACTTTGTAATGCACAGAATGTTGCATACTCAATTGCTGCTGTTCCTGGTGCAAGCAGCTATGCATGGACAGTTCCTTCAGGAGCAACGATTGACGGACCAGCAAATGGTACTTCAATAACAGTTGACTTTGGTGCTGTATCAAGTGGTGCTGTAACTGTAGCAGCTGTCAATGCATGCGGACAAGGTGCTTCACGTAGTTTAACTGTAATTGGAGTTCCCGGAATTGCAGGACCTATCAGTGGACCAACTAGTGTATGTACCGGTTCATCACAGGTATATCAGGTTGCAACTGTAACAGGTGCTACCACTTACACATGGACTGCACCTGGTGTGATTACAGGTCAAGGTGGTAAGGTTATCTCTGTTCAATTTGGTGCAACACCTGCAACTGGTCAGGTAACTGTTAAGACAAGCAATGCATGCGGTACTTCAGCTGTTAAGAATCTTGGTGGAATATCAATTAACTACTGTCCAAGAGTTGGAGATGCAACACTTGCAAACATCAATGCATATCCAAATCCTGCACACGATGAACTGAATATTGATTTTGAAAGTGATAAAGAACAATCATTCAGAATGATGCTTGTTGATCTTACAGGAAGAATTGTTCTTGACGAAACAAGATCAGCATCGGTAGCTGAAAATCACATTGTACTCGATGTGAGAACACTTGCTGAAGGCATCTACACCTTGAACATGAAGTTTGAAAATGGAAGTCAGCAATTCAGAATTGTTGTTGAATAAACCGATCTTTTAAATAATAAAAAAAGCCTGCAATTGAATTGCAGGCTTTTTTTATTGATCAGGTTCAATAACTATTTCTTTATTAATCTTGCAGCAAACAGTGTATCTGCGCGGTTTAAATAACCAGCAAGTAATTTCATTTCTTCGATTTCAAATCCAAATTCTTTGCAGATCCAATAAACTCTGTCTTCATTTTCCTCTTTAAACACAGAACACGTTATATATATAAGGGGTTTATCCTTCTTTAATAATGGAACAACATTTCTTATCACACCTTCCTGTAATCTTGAATAATTTACCAGAGATTGTTCATTAAAATAAGTCAATCGTTCCGGCGTTCTCGACCACGTTCCGGATCCTGAACATGGTACATCAGCAATGATGCCATCGAATGATGCAGTCATTAGATCATCAGGAACACCAATAGTAAGATCTGCAGTTATTGCATTAAATTTCTTCACTCCATTCTTCAAAAATCTTTCTTTCAGATTCAGCAGAATTGAATCCCTGTTATCACTTACCGTCAACTTGATATCGGGTTGTAACGACAATAACAATAAACTTTTACCGCCTGATGCTGCACAGCAGTCGTACCAGCTTTCCCCTGCTTTTGGTTGAAAGAACGAAGCTGTTGCCTGCGAACTTTTATCCTGCACTTCATACCAGCCATCCTTTACTCCTGCATCAGCTAAGTTAATTCCCGGCTCCAGGCCAAAACATTTGTTTTCTCTTTGATAAGCAATTCCTTTTTCAGATAATATCTTTTCTGTTCTATCAGAAAATTCCATCCTCGTTCTTAACCAGAAAAGAGGTTGTATAAGCATGCTTGATGCATATTCATTTCTATTTAGTTCATCACTCAGTCTCAATTCAAATGGACTGAGATCAATATTAAAATCATACTTTAATTTTAAAATATTTATTTTTTCTCCTAAAGTAAGATTGATATCAGTTATTGAAATTGATGTATGCTTATCAATAATATAATGAACAACAGGATTACTTTTATTCATTACAAGAAAACATGCACAAGCTAAACGCTCTTCTTCATTAAGCACTGCTAAGCTCCTACCAATCCTGAACCAACTAAAAACAAGATCAGATGCATAACGCCTGTCATGCGAGCCCATTTCTTTATGACTTCTGAAAAACTGCTTAAGAAAAATACTTAACGGCAAACTTCCATCATAGCTTTTAATAAGCTCTAATGCTCGTTGCAGTTGACGATCTTCGCGCATTACCGCTAAAATAGTCGGAAATAAGTTGCAGGTATTATTTATTTTCAGGCGACTTCCAACAATGAATTGTTTGAAGAAATACGCTGAACAAATGATCTGGTAATACTGTTAAATGATAAAGCATCAAGCTCCAGTTTAAGATCAGGAACTTTGCATTCCCCTGAAGAGATTGCACGTAAAAGCTCATTTAATTCAACAGGACTAATATGCCAACCTAAACCTTTATTGGTTACGAAGTCACCTGCCTTACCTTTATTGGCTACGTAAATAACTGGAACCCGACTTGCAGCAAGCTCGATAAATTTCGTTGATACATGATCCTTATCACAATCGTTGTTGATGATGATAGATGCCATATAGCTTTTCATAATTCGGAAAAGCTCCTTACTTGGAAGTGGACTATGATAAGTGACAAAGTCTGATGCACCCTCGTTTTCAAAAATATCTTTATAGTTATTTGTTTCGGAAAAAATATCCAGCGTAATCCTGTTGGCGACGAGTGCCCGGGCCAGATGCTTCATTGAATTATCGATACCCTGATATAGCGTTCCAAACAGAATGATCTTTCCATTTTCAACAGGTTTGCTTTCACTTGAAATCTCGTCTGCATCCCATGCATGGGGGATAAGAAATACTTTTGAAAGATGATCAACATATGTTCCCTGCAGATAATCAAGCATGTTTTTAGTTGGAACAGATATATAATCAGCATGCTCCATTACAAATGCCTCGCATTGCTTTTCATAAGCTAAATTCTTTGCATCAAGTTTTTGATAATCACCATCGTGTTCCCAGGTCCAGGGATCACGAAAATCAGCAATGAGATTTATTCCCGGCCATTGGCCACGTGACTGCGTTATGGCATGAACAAGTCTGAAGGGCGCACCCGTAACGATAACGTTTTTGATGTTATATCCATTGATCACTTCATCTGCTTTTTTAACGAATTTTTCAGTAGAGAAAATTGTCCTGTCATATATATATCCATGATAAAACCACAGTGTAAGGTATTTCCAGAACCGGTAAACTATTTTATCTATGAAATGTCTTGGAGCCCTTGTAAAAACCTTTGGGAAAAAAGAATTTACTTCATGAATATGGAGAAATTTATTCTTCTCAACATCGTCGCACCAAACAGATTTTTTCCCATTAGGATTTTTAGCACAAATTACATGTACTTCAAATCCTTGTCGTGTGAGATATTTTGCAATTTTAGCCCAACGTCTGCCTCCAATGCCTGGATAAGGAGGAAATACATACGATATGATTAATATTTTTCTACGGCTGGTTTCCCCGCTTAAATTATTATAAAATTCCATACTTAACTGAGCAATGACTTAGAATTTAGGTTACTTCTTACGTGAAGGAAAATTTTGATACCAGAAATTTTTTTCAATCTACGGCGATTTTTTAATTCCCGAAAGACTTTATGAAATTAAGTCGCCAGCCGCTGAAATGACTTTTTGTAGATTATTTACCACATGCGTGGAGTGCCGAAAAACAGCTTGTTCTTATCGTCGCCCTTTAAACAGTTCGTACTTTCTTTTAATATATACGGCCATTTCATACTGAGTAAGGGTCTTTAACTGGGCATCGTTTATTGCGCAGTAATCAATAAAAGGATCGTATTCCTTTTCGACGATAGGCAGGTATCCTGCTGAGGAGTAATACTTCAGCAATTCACGAAGTAGTTTTCTTCTCTGGTCTTCATTCATCATAAATGCTACCTCCCTCTTACTTCGCTCTTTCCTGCTGAATGCCTGATACAATGCAGTAATTGGACTTTGAATTGCTTCATATCCTTCCAGCCTGTATTCACTCTCATCGTAGCCCAGCTTATCAATATCTTTTGATATACTATCCAATGTACGGTGTGGAATAATTGTCACTTCGCCCAGGTTGTATGGCTGCCTCTTTAAGGAAATGTTAAGAATATAGCCTTCCCTCACTGCTGAATCTTTCAGGTAAACCAACTTTAACTCATATCCCAGTGTTCTGAATGCTAATGTATCTGTAGGCCATACTGAAATACTAAATGTACCGTCTTCATTTGCAAGAATACCCGACTGCGTTCTCATGTTAACAACAAAACATCCCGGTATTGTTATCCTGTTATCGATTACATCTGTAACCTTTCCTGATATCCTGATAAAACCATTCTGTGCATTTGCAGAAAGACAGAATAAAAAAAACAAGAATACCAGTTTTACTTTCATACAACTTCAGCTACCGTAAATGTACTTCCTCCTACAAAAATAACATCCTTTGTTGAAGAAGCATTCTTTTTTGCCGCATTCAATGCTCCTTTTACCGATTTATATATATTCCCTTTCAACCCTGCTGCTTCTGCTGCTTCTGACAGTAACACTGCATCCAGCCCACGAGGAATATTTGCCTTACAAAAATAATAGACAGCATTTTTTGGCAACAGTTTAAGAATATCTGCAATTGCTTTATCATTTACCATTCCTAACACAAAATGCAGTTTGTTGTAACGGAGTTTTGAAAGCATTTTATTCACCTCCATTATTCCATCCTTATTGTGCCCGGTATCGGCAATTACCAATGGCTTTTTAGAAAGTATTTCCCATCGTCCGGCAAATCCTGTATTGTTTTTAACTGAAGACAACCCACGACGTATGTGTTGCTCATCAATATTGAATGAATCTTTCAGCAAATCCAGACTTTGAACTACAGTACAAATATTTTTTAATTGATAAATCCCTGTAAGGTCACACTTCAGATCTTTTAAAAACAATTTGTTCTTCCTGTAAATATCAACCTTCATCACCTGCTTCAATGCAGAAGTAGAAGATGATATTACTTCAGCCTTAAAATTTTTTGAAGCTATATATAATTCCGATTTATTCTTTTTTGCTGCTTTTTCAAAAACATGTTGTGTTTCCGGCTTTCCTTCACCCAATACCGATGGGATATTCTGTTTTATGATTCCAGCCTTTTCAGCAGCAATCTTTTTAAGAGTATTTCCTAAGAGGTTCATATGATCATATCCGATATTGGTGATCACCGATAACAATGGAGTAATGACATTTGTTGAATCGAGTCGTCCTCCTAATCCTGTTTCAATAACTGCAACATCTACTTTTTTATCTTTGAAATACTGGAAAGCAAGGCCAACTGTCATTTCAAAGAACGATGGTTTTATTTTTTCAAAGTCAGATCTATACGCATCAATAAAATCAACAACATATTGCCTGCTGATCATCTTTCCATCAATACGGATGCGTTCTCTGAAATCTTTGAGATGTGGTGATGTATATAATCCTGTCTTATAACCTGCTTCCTGTAAAACAGAGGAAAGCATATTGCTTACCGATCCTTTTCCGTTTGTTCCTGCAATGTGAATGCACTTGAAATGATCATGAGGATTACACAGAATATTACAAATAGCAATGGTATTGTTAAGATCAGGTTTATATGCAGCAGCACCTATGCGATGAAACATAGGTAATGAATTATATAAATATTCGAGTGTTTGTTTATAGTTCATCGCACGATGAACACAAAAGTAATAGTGCCGCGTTGTTCTTCAACACCTTTTGGACTGGGAGAAAATTTTGTTTTCATGGCAGCCTCTTTTGACTTACGTACAAGATTGCCATTTGTTGTTGTTGAACCTCTTGCAGGAGCACTTACATTTACGACATTGCCTAACTTATCCACTGTAACATCCACTACAACCTTTCCCTGATCCTGGGAATCATCAGAGATCTTTGGTGCAACACGGACAGTACGTCCTTCCAGGCTGAATGAATACCCTTTATCAGCATTTCCATTGATACCATCACCATCTCCATGATCACCATGACCCATTTCAGTTCCATGATTTTTACTGTAAAGACTACCAGCTTCAATACCTTGATCACCGGGATTGCCGGTTTCACCTTCACTACCTGTTTTACTCTTAGGTTTATATAAAGCATTCTGATTAACCACGGGTTGCTTTACAGGTTCTTTTTCAGGCTTCTTTGGCTCTGGGGTTTTCTTTATTTCTTTTTTAACTTCTTTCTTTTGAATTACCGGCGCTTCCTCAACATCCTGAGTCATCACCTCATCGTCTTCCTCTTTTACTTCTTGTTGCTTTTGTTGCGGAACTGCTGTTGCAGTCTGTGTTTCCGGTTCCGGTTGCACATCGCCAGTTCCATCTTCCATATAACCAAAGTTCACCTCAACGCCTGCAGCATCGCTGAACAATGGTGGATCCGGATTTTTAAAAACATAAAGAAAGAAGAATAGAAAAATTACACCATGAAACAGTAATGTTCCGGTTAGTGCTTTCCACTTATCACTTCTTACTTCTGCTGTTGTATTCATGACTTCTTATTATCAGTTGCAAGAATCATTTTAATCTTCAGCTTATTTCCAATATCAAGGAGTGTAACGAGATCCTGAACAGTTACTGCTTTGTCAATTCGTAAAACCGCAGTTGGCTCTGTTGTACCCACTATTGATGCAGCTAATTCCTGCTCAAGTGCCTCATGCGATATTTCTTTATTATTTATTGCATAACGCAAATCAGCGGTTACTGAAATTGTAAGTGGCTGCTTATTTACAACTGTCTTGGTGTTTCCTGCTTTAGGAAGCAACAACTTGATCACATTTGGATTAACTAGAGTAGAACAGATCAGGAAGAACAACATCAGGAAGAACATGATGTCGTTCAGAGATGAAGTTGCTACTTCCGGTTGTACACGATGTCGGCGTCTGAGATTCATTTTGCTGGTTCTTGAAGAAGGTCAACAAATTCTACTGCATTACTTTCAATTTTAAAGATCACTTTATCAGTCATAATTGCAAGATAATGGTAGCCGATGTAAGCAAAGATACCAATGATGAGACCCGATGCAGATGTGATCATCTTTTCATAAAGTCCACCTGCAATTAATCCAATACTGATATTATCAGCAAGGGAAATGTTATAGAAAATCTTAATTACGCCAATGATAGTACCTACGAAACCAAACATCGGTGCAATACCTGCAATGATACCAAGGATGCCAAGGTTCTTTTCAAGCTTATGCACTTCAAGTTTTCCAGTATTTTCAATTGCATCCTCAATTTCCTTTATAGGTCTTCCAATTCGTGAAATACCTTTTTCAATCAACCGGGCTATCGGGCTATCGGTATTCCTGCAAAGTGATTTTGCTGAATCAATATTTCCATTGTGCATAAAATCACGAATGTTATTCATGAAATTCTGATCGATCTTCGATGCACGTTTGATCACCAGGTATCTTTCAATGAATATGTATATTGCAATGATTGACAGCAATCCAATTGGAATCATAACCGGTCCGCCTTTCACAATCATTTCCCATAAGGAAAGTGTTGCCGGTGGCGCGCCTGGATTCAATGCTGACTGTGCTGCCTGATTAACTGTATCTGCAACAGTTGAATTTGTGATCTGAAGTAATAACGACATAGCTGAACGATTAACGTAAACGCGTAAAGTTAGACCATCGGTATAAGTTGATTAAGAGAATAACAGGATCGTTTGAACAACAGATTGTTAATTGAATTTGCTTAAGTAACGTCAAATCGGATTCTAAAGTGCATGAGCATTGGAGATTATATATACTCAACCTTTTAGCGTTTTATAACAAATCTTCTGACACATGTTAAATTTAGAACGACAGCTTGAGTCAATACATCATTTATAACGCTTTTAAACTGGGTGAAAGTGCACATGGATTTGGCAAATGCTTTATTAGAATTGGTAAAGGTTAACCGTTTTGTAAAATTATAAATTTTAATATCTGATAATCAGATATTTAAGTATTTTAGGTTTGTATTATTCTACTCTCAGAGTACATTTGAAAATACGAACGGGTTTATTCAGATACTCCCGGGAGACACGATCAAAACAATTCAGGGGAGGCTACACAGCTTTACCTTAACAGGACCACTAAAGTAAGACTGTTAAAAAAATCAATAAGGCTGGTTATTCCAGCCTTTTTTATTTTCTGAACCAACCAGAATACATTACATAGTTATCAGCGATTCTATCATTCAATAGTTTCTGTTGATCACCATCAGACATTTTTACCTTATGTGCGGGAACACCGGCATAGATACTTCCTGGTTCAACTACAGTATTTTCAAGTACTACAGCCCCTGCAGCAATGATGGCATTCTTTCCTACAACAGCATTATCCATTACAATTGCACCCATTCCAATCAGTGCTCCATCTTCAACAGTGCATCCGTGCACAATGGCATTGTGGCCTATTGAAACATTATTTCCGATTACAGTAGCTGCCTTTTGATAAGTACAATGGATGATTGCTCCATCCTGGATATTAACTTTATTCCCGATTGTAATGCTGTTGACATCACCCCGCACCACAGCATTAAACCACACGGAACAATCATTCCCCATTATTACCTCACCTACTATTGTTGAATTATCTGCCAGGAAACAATTTGATCCAAATTCCGGATGATTTCCATTTACGCTGATTACTGCCATTATTCCTTTTTTTTACAAATTAAGCTTAATAAGATTAGTGTAAAAAGTGAATCATTAGAAATTCCGTGTGGAAAAACAGTAATTCCAGCTGTAATTATTTCGTAAGTTTGTCGTTAGAGAAACTCCATGAAAAGACTTTGGTTTTTAATCGTTGTTGCAATTTGTTATTGGGGATGCAAAAAAGACAATGCAGAGCCGGAAGCCCCTGTAGTTGAATTCGGACGATTTATCCATGTATCTCAGGATGCAAATGGTAAAGACTTGCTCATTGATGCTGTGATCCATTTCTCTGATAAGAATGGAGATATTGGAAGGGTGCAGAATGAGAAGGAAGATCCTTGTGGTCATAATATCTATGACCTTTATATGTTTTATGAAGAAAAAAAGGCAGATGGAAGTTATTACCCTTTAAAATTTAAAGGTGATGATACACTATGGGATGCCAGCTGCAATTACACCGTTGTCGATGATTCAATACAGCTGTCTTTTCCACGTGCATTAACATATATAGAACCTGCAGGGAATAATAAATCTATTGATGGAGAAGTATCATACCGCATGGATTACGATGCAGCATTGGTTGCATTAAAGCCTGTCGGACGTTTTAGAATATATATGAAAGACCGCGCCGGTAATAAGAGCAATGAGATTTATTCGGAAGATCTTGTTCTCTCTCAATGATCAGTTGAACACTATTCCATTCGGACCTATTCCTGCAGCAATGCTATCGATCAATGTTCCTGATGAATTATAGCGGACTACAAAAGAGTTTGAGCTGAAGTTTCCTACCCCACCATATATATTTTCATTACCTGGTTGAATTCCCAAACCGTAAAACTCTCTGCTTACAACGGGCGATGAAGGCAGATTAGTTGCTGATGCATCCATTATATAAACTTTTCCGGTGTAATTGTCCATTCCATTGAGATAGTAAAGTTTATTCTTAAAACAGTTTGAAGTGATCTTCAGAGGATGCTCAAATTGCTGAAAGCTGAATTCTGTTACGATTGCATCTGTCGCCGGATCGATCTTGATCAGCTTTCCACCAATATCATCAGGCGTTCCTCCTGTAAAATCAGGTCCCGTTGTTCCACCACATAACACCCACAACATTCCATAACCATCAACCAAAACGCTATTGGGATTCACACCTACATTTATTGTTTTAATAACCATGTCAGTGGTCACATCAACCACACTTACAGTACTGTCGCTTCCAAATCCACCAACATTGGTAACATATACTTTGTTACCAGATTGCGCCATCTGTTCAGGACCTGCGCCAACAGGAATTACTCCTGTAACAGAAAGTGTATTCAGATCAACAATCTTTAATTCATTGGCAAACCAATCGCTTACATATGCTTTTGAATTATTGACAGGTAAAATATATCGTGGCCCGGAAAATCCAGTGATCGTTCCCTGGTTTTGAAAATTCTCCATGCTTACTACTTCCACTTTCTGTGAATTATTAACTACAATAAATGCACGTCGATTATATATATTCATGGATTGCACAATATCTCCTAATGTAGAACCGTTCACAAGTTGATACAGGTTTCCATTTGAATAAGTACTATCTGATGAATAGAATGAAACAGAACCTGTATTACTTCCAAAAGCTCCTTCATTCACAATGAATGTCCCATGCAGTACAAGTGTGTCGGTTGACGATGATGTATCGCATGTAAATGAAGGTCCTCCAGGTACAGGAAGTTCCTGTGCAGGCTCCTCCTTGTCTTTTTCACATGAATATATAAAGCATAGTGATAATGCCAGGACCAGAATTTGTTTAAGTGTTTTCATATCTTAAATAATTGAAATTTCAACAATATATAAAGATGAAACACTGTTGCACGGCAGGTAAACAAACCTATTGACATGCACCTTTCCTCCGAAGGTTTCCTCTTCACTATCATAAGGCAGGTCTTCTGACTTACCCGACTGATGAAACCTTCCCATGGCTTGGGCGCCATAGTGGTCAACTATTCATCAGCTGCAATCAATGCATTGGGCTCACAGCAGCGGGGACTGTTCATGATTCTAACATGATTCCCTATTATTCCCTTACGGGACCTTTTGACAGGGCGAATATAGTTATTAATCTGTTTTACCGTTAACCATGTGAAAAAGGTCATCCACTGACTGACGTGGATCACTTTTAATGTATACGGATTTAAGACTACTCACTTCCTGCATTGCTTTTTCCAGTGACAAATCATTTTGTTGAAGGCAATAATGTGTTTTGTCATGATGATATTGACCAAGATATTCCTGTTCCGTTTGACCCGGTGTGGGAATAATGATAGCCGATCGGTTCACTGCAGCAAGATCCATCAATGTGGAATAACCTGAACGACAGATTATATATATTGTATGCAACATGTGATAATTCAACTCCTGCGACTCAATATGATTGACGAATGTTATGTTTCCCTTTTCTTCATAACTAACATTATCAGGCAATCCCCGAACTATCAAGACAGACTTGTCTGATCGTTCCAGTTTATTAATCAGTAATTTTTCAAGGATTGAACGTTGTGGTTCAGGACCTGAAAGTATTACCAGGATATCATACCGCTTATATTTTCCAGGAATTGACTCATTGGAAAATCGTGATAATGTGCCGATATATTTTACCGGAATATTTCTATCTCCTGAATGAGAAAGCTCACCGGAAATATTATTCCCACCTTCAACATCTGGAATCCAGCACTGTTCAAACTTTTTTATATAATATTGATTAATCACATTGACTACCCGATTCAATATTTTACTTCCCGGAGTTTTGATCTGCAACTGATGAGTTATAAAAACATTAACTGTTTCCTTCGACCAAACACCATATCTATTATCTGATATAACAACATCAATCATTTCTTCTTTGATTATCCTGGCAACGGCCTTATGCTCTTTCAGCACACTAAGCATCATAGAAGGGAATTGCAGTATCATTGCTCCAATAGTCAGACCTGATTCAGAATAACGAACAGTCATTCCGGGAACGGCATAATACTTTAAATCGGGAAATTCACTTTGCAATAATTGTCCCGACATACCAGATCCAGCCAAAACAACAACTGCACCTTTATCAATCAACGATCTGATCAATGGAATACAACGTGTTGCATGACCCAGACCCCAATCAAGAGGGCATACCAGAACATGCAGCACTTTTTCTTTCATTTCAGATCAAATATATATTGTTCACTTATTACTTTCGCGGCTCTATTAACAGTTGTGACAAAACATAAACTACAGCGTTTCGAGGAGATGAAAAGCTTTGACAGGCTTTTTCAATATCCTCACAGCAGACTTCATGAATTACCGCCTTTAAAAGGTAACTGGAACAAAGATGTGTTCCGGAGGAAGGCTCCCATTGTTGTTGAGTTAGGATGCGGAAGAGGAGAATACACCATTGCCTTATCAAAGAACCATCCGGAAAAAAATTATATAGGAATTGATATAAAAGGTGCGCGATTATGGCGGGGTGCTAAAACAGGGCATGAAGAAAATCTGCAGCATGTTGCATTCGTTCGAACAAGCATTGAGTGTTTGAATAGTTTTTTTGACAGAGGCGAACTGGATGAGATCTGGATAACTTTTCCTGATCCTCAACCCACACTGCAAAGAGAAAAAAGACGCCTCACCCATCCTGATTTTCTTGTTGGCTATCAACAATTATTAAAGCCGGGCGGACTGCTCCACCTTAAAACTGACAGCAGCTTTTTTTATAATTACACTCTGGAAACACTTGCTTCTTTCCCGGGAAAACTGATCACTGCTACAGAAGATCTTTATACTTCACCTCCTGCAGGGTTCGATCTGGATATACAGACAACCTATGAGATGAAGTTCCTCCGGCAGGGTATGAAAATTTCTTTTCTGTCTTTTTCTTTTAACAGCTGACAAACAGAGATTCATCACCTTTTCTTTTTGTTACTTTTGTGGCGTTAAATAATATCCTATGAAACGTTCAATAATCGTAATTGCAGTAATAGTTGTCATCATAATAATTATATACAGGCTTTTTGCAGGCTCATACAATAATATGGTAAAGTATGATGAGCGTGTTTCAACTGCATGGAGCCAGGTTGAAAATGTATACCAGCGAAGACTGGATCTTATTCCTAACCTGGTTGCAACAGTTAAGGGAGCGGCTGATTTTGAGCAAACGACTCTTACAAAAGTTATAGAAGCCAGAGCAAGTGCTACACAGGTGAAAATCGATCCAAAGAATCTTACTCCTGAAGCGTTGCAAAAGTTCCAGCAGGCTCAGGGTGAATTGAGCAGCGCATTGGGAAGGCTGATGGTTGTTGCTGAACAATATCCTAATTTAAAAGCAACTCAAAATTTCTCTGATTTACAGATGCAGCTTGAAACTTCTGAAAACAGGATTGCTGTTGAAAGGCAGAAGTTCAATGACACAGCACAGGAATACAATACCTACATCCGCCGTTTTCCTCAAAATCTTCTTGCAGGGATGTATGGTTTTAGTGCTAAGCCATACTTTGAATCTGACAAAGGCGCTGAAAAAGCTCCCAAAGTTGAGTTCTGATGAAAGCTATTTCTTTTTTCTCTGATTCTGATAAAGAACAGATCCGTAATGCTGTTCAGGCTGCGGAGAAGATGACTTCAGGAGAGATACGGATATATATCGAAGATAAGGCAGGAGATAATGTAATGGACAGGGCAGCTTTTGTTTTTGCAGAGCTGCGTATGCACATGACTAAACAACGTAATGGAGTATTGATCTATTTTGCATTACAAGATCGGAAATTTGCAGTGATAGGTGATAATGGCATTCACTCCATTGTAGGACAGGACTTCTGGAATTCTGTTAAAGAGCATATGCTTGCATTATTTAAACAGGAAAAATTTGTAGAGGGGCTTGTTGCAGGAATTACAGAGGCAGGCAATGTTTTGAAGAAACATTTTCCCTATGATGGTGGTGACAGGAATGAATTATCAGATGAGATAATAGTAGAATGAGAAAAACATTGATCTTATTTTTCTGTATTATATATATGCCAGTTATGGCATCAGACTTTCCTGAACGACCTTCTCCACCCAGGTTGGTTAATGATTTCACTCATACACTTACTGATTCTGAAGTAAGTCAACTTGAGAACAAGCTTGTTATTTATGATGATACCACTTCAATTCAGATAGCAGTTGTAATATTAAAAACATTGAATGGATACCCGGTTAGTGATTATTCATTTGAGCTTGCTGAAAAATGGGGAATTGGCCAGAAGGAAACTAATAATGGAGTGCTCATGTTAATCAGTCTGGATGAGCGAAAAATGTGGATTGCAACAGGCTATGGAATGGAGGCAATTATGCCTGATTTAATGTGCAAGCGCATTATTGACAATGATATCAAACCTTACTTTAAGCAAGGGCAATATTTCGAAGGAATCGATAATGGCACCACACAAATGATGCTGCTTGCAAAAGGTGAGTATAAAGGCAAAGATAAAAAACCGGAATCTGCACCTTTTGTTGGCGTCGGTGTTATACTGTTTATACTCTTTTTGTTATTTATAATGCGCATCCGTTCTACACGATCCTATGCATCTATGAATAGTATTCCCTTCTGGGCTGCCTGGTCATTGTTGAATTCTGCCAGAAACAGAGGCAATGGAAGCTGGGGTCATTTCACTGGAGGCAGCAGTGGTTTCGGAGGTGGCGGTGGTGGTGGCTTCGGTGGATTTGGCGGCGGAAGCTTTGGCGGTGGCGGTGCAGGTGGAAGCTGGTAATTAATAATGAAGAATTAATAATTAAGAATTCCATAACGAGAATTAAAAAGTCTTAATTATAAATTATTAACTTTTAATTATTAATTTCATTTTACACCAGTTGCTTCAATGAAATTTCAAAAGCACTGCGTGTAATATTCTCTTTTTCTTTATTGTCTTTATATATATTCTTCAATGCATTCAGTATAATATCTGATACATCAACGAATATTCCTTTATCACTTACATCATCAGGATTACTCATCAGGTAAGCGAATACCCTTGCCATTCCGCAATTTGAAATAAAATCTGGGATTACAGTTATTTTCTCATCAGCGTATCGTCCAATAGGTCCGAAGAAGATCTCCGTATCAGCAAATGGAACATTAGCTCCGCAGCTTATCAATTCCAGACCATTATCAATAAGCTTCTCAACCTGCTGTTTTGAAACGAGTCGTGACGCAGCTGCCGGTATAAAAATATCAAATTTTTTATCCCACATTTCTGCTGATGGGATTACAATATTTTCAAATCCTCCAAATAAAGAAGTCTGCCTGGTATTGATCAACGTATCAATTTCTTCATCTGAGAACCCATCGGCTTTGTAAACTCCATTGTCTTTATCAAGAATTCCTGTAACTACAGCTCCGGCCTGTGCAAGATAAAAACCTGCAGCAGCACCAACATTTCCCCAGCCCTGAACAAGCACGCTCTTTCCTTTGATTGAAATGTCATGCAATTCATAAAAATGGATTACAGACATTGCAACACCGTATCCGGTGATAAGATCTGCAATGCGATATAACTGATTACCTGAAGGCAGATAAGAAGCATCCTCCACCCTCTTTGAAACACCTTGTTGAAGATTGGTTATCCTTTGATGTTTATCACGCTCTCCACCTTTAAAGTGTCCGTTAACAACCCCTTCCTGCGGGTGTAGCAATCCAAAGTCATGGGTGATGGGAATCACTTCATGTATTTCATCCACAAAAAGGTCACCACCCGTACCATAATACTGTTTTAACAACGGTGTTACAGCTTTAAACCAACGCCTTAGAACATCACCCTTACGCGGATCCATCGGATCAAAATTGATCCCGGATTTTGCACCTCCGATCGCAGGACCAGAAACGGTAAATTTCACTTCCATTGTTTTGGCAAGTGATTCCACCTCCCTCTTATCAAGACCTTTCCTCATGCGGGTACCTCCACCTGCTGCACCACCTCTGAGGGAATTAATAACTACCCATCCTTCGGCTTCACTTTCTGCGTCTTTCCACTCAAAAACTATTTCGGGTCGCTTATCTTCGAATCTCTTTAAAAGTTCCTGCATTTGTTTTGTAATAAGGAAGCAAAAATAGAGATTTGAACCCTACTGTCAACTGATATAGATCAACAAACAAATAACTGATGGCATTTGAGAAAAAAATTTTCAAAAAAACTACAATAAGTGTTTGCAGAATCAAATTGAAACTTTTTTACATTTGTCAGGGTATAATATATTTGAACACCATTCTAAGGACTCGAAATGATCAATATATAATTCTGATACATTCCCGATCAACCTTTAAAAAATGAAAGCTAAAAAGACAACTACTGTCGCTAAAAAGAAACCGGCAGCCGATGCCCGCTCCAGGAAGATGGAGCCTCTTAAGTCGAAGGAATTGAAAAATCAACGTTATGACGTTGATGATGATGACCAGGAGCAGGAAGTTGATCCTGACACTTTGGAAGATAACTTCAAGGGCTTTGAAGAATCGTTCGATAGTTTCGAAGACGACGACGAGGATTACTAGTCCCCTTTTTCAAAATATATATAAAAGCAGGAGCTCTTAAAGTTTCTGCTTTTCGTGTTTTGGGCTTATCATGTAATTTCTCAGGCACCTTTATAAAGCGCCCCGCCAATATGATTTCTAGTCGATCCTGTTACAGCTGAGAGCACATTGCATTCATTTCTTAAATAGAGTAAACCAAGGAATGCAAAAACGATTGCTTCCTTAAATGCAATAGTAGTTGGATCAGGAATAATAACATCAGCTATACAATTTCTTCTGATGGCATTAACTAATACAGGATTAAATGCGCCTCCACCGGTGATCAGAAGTTTATCTTCTTTTCTTGAATTAAATCCATCTAATACCTTACTGATCTGCTGACCTGCATGCTCACACAATGTTGCAAGCTTATCTTCCAGAGGAATTTCATACGAATGGACTACTGGTAAAAAGTCATCTTCAATCCATTCTCTTCCCAACGACTTAGGATATGACTTCATATAAAAGGACAATCTGTTTAGTTCATCAAGAAGTTTAGAATTAATAATTCCTTTTGATGCCAGTGCACCATCTTTATCATACGCACCATTTCCTTTCGCCTGAACAAGAATATTCATCGGCATATTAGCCGGACATATATCGAATGCAACAGTAGTTACCGGATCAAGTAAAGTTATGTTTGCAATTCCTCCAAGGTTCAAACAATAACGGTTATCACTAAAAAGTTGCCGGTCTCCCGCAGGTACAAGAGGCGCACCCTGTCCATGGAGTGCAACATCTTTTGAACGGAAATCGCAAACGGTATCAATTCCTGTTATAGCAGCTATCTGTGCCCCATCACCAATCTGCGATGTAAAACCTCTTTGTGGTTGATGAAATATTGTGTGGCCATGACTTGCAATGAGTATTGGAGATACTTTGTTTCTTGCAATAAACTCTTTTACAAGGTTGCCAAATAATTTCCCGAGCTCCACATGCGTTAATATATATTGTTCAGCCGTGGCATGTAACAGTTCAGCCAGACGTTGGCGCCAATGTGTTGAGTATTCTATTGTTTCAACACAAACAACATCATACCTCCATCGGTCTGAATAAGAAAATCTGCAGCATACGATATCTAATCCATCAAGTGATGTTCCAGACATCAATCCAATAACGTGGTAAGTATCCATCTCTTTCCTGTGTCAAATAAAAGCAGATTAGCAATACTTCCACCTGGGTTATAAAATCTTCTTTCAACAAAAAGTCCCTGCCCGATTACGGGAGGGACTTTAAAGATTTGACGGAATAACCGCTTATTTCATTTTGTTCACATGAACAGCAAGCTCCGACTTAAGGTTAGCAGCCTTGTTCTTGTGAATGACATTCGTTTTCGCCAGCTTATCAAGCATGGAAGCAATTTTCGGAAGCATTTCTGTTGCTTCTTTTTTGTCCTTTGTCGTACGGAGTTTTTTAATCACTGTACGCGCAGACTTTGCCTGGTAGCGGTTACGCTCGTTCTTGGTTTCGCTGTTACGGATTCGCTTTTCAGCAGATTTATGATTTGCCATGTCGATAATGTTAATCGTTAACTGTTATTAGTTATTGGGCTTAGTTACAAATCACTAATAACCATTAACTTTTTACTATTTCAGTAGCCCGTAGGGGAATCGAACCCCTGTTTCCTCCGTGAAAGGGAGATGTCCTAACCCCTAGACGAACGGGCCGGGGATTTTTTGGATTTATTAGATCCACTCCGCTCCTTTAAAGCGGACGGCAAAAGTAGATTTTATTTTTTATTTGACAAGGCACTTGAAAAAGAAAATGGCTATAAACCTAAGATTTATAGCCATCGTAATCAGCTTTTTATAATGAAGGCCCTTTCAGACCCTGTTAAATGTCTCTTCCGGCATCAAACTGCTCAAGATAATCGGCTACCCTGCGAAGGAAACTGCCTCCCAGCATTCCATCAACTACACGGTGATCGTAGCTTAATGACAGGAACATCATATGACGGATACCGATTGTATCACCCTGAGGTGTTTCAATAACTGCTGGTTTCTTCCTGATTGCGCCTAATGCCATAATTGCAACCTGCGGTTGGTTAATGATTGGTGTACCCATTACATTACCAAAAGTACCCACATTCGTTACTGTAAACGTTCCGCCCTGGATTTCATCTGGCTGAAGCTTATTTGCTCTGGCTCTGGCTGCAAGGTCATTTACTGTTTTCGTTAAACCTACCATATTCAACCTGTCAGCATTCCTGATAACAGGGACAATAAGGTTGCCCGAAGGCAGGGCTGCAGCCATACCGATATTTATGTTTTTCTTGACAATGATCTTAGTACCATCAACACTTACATTCACCATTGGGTAATCCTTAATTGCTTTCACAATTGCCTCAATAAATACAGGTGTATAGGTGATCTTTTCATTCTCTCTTTTTTCGAAAGCTTTCTTCACCCGTTCCCGCCACATAACCAAATTGGTCACATCAGCTTCCACAAATGAAGTGACATGAGGTGAGGTATGCTTGCTCATCACCATATGATCGGCAATCAGCTTACGCATCCTGTCCATTTCAACAATTTCAACATCCCCACTTATTATTGTAGCAGGAGTGGAAGTTGATGCAGGAGCAGGAGCCGGGGCAGACGGAGCGGCTTGAACTACCGGCGAAGACTGTATTTCCTGAGGACGGGACGCAGATATCTTTCCAGTCTTTTTAAGTTCAACAAATGCCAGAATATCTTTTTTAGTCACTCTTCCACCATCACCACTTCCTGTTAAAGCATCCAGTTCAACCTGGCTTATTCCCTCAGTAAGAGCAATATTCCTTACAAGCGGAGAATAAAAGCGGCCGTCAGTGGTTACTTGCTGACATGCAGCCACTGGATTTGCCATTGCAACAGCCTGGGCGGGTTGAGGTTGACTTATCTTTTCAGCTGGCTGAGCTTTTTCTGTAGCATGACCGTTTTGAGATGCAGGTGCAGTAACTCCAGTTTCAATCAGAGCAATTACTGTCCCTACCTGTACCACATCGCCATCCTTAAACAACAGCTTCGACAACGTTCCCGCAGCTGTTGACGGCACTTCTGAATCAACCTTATCAGTTGCAATTTCAAGGACAGTTTCATCAGCATCAACATGCTCTCCTTCCTTTTTCAGCCAACGGATTATTGTTGCTTCATGTACACTTTCTCCCATTTTGGGCATTTTTAACTCAACATTTGCCATTCTGCTTTGTATTAAAGTTTTAAGTGACCCCCGTGAAACCCTGAGGTTATTCAACTGGCGAAAATAGAAAATTTAAAAGGGTAAGAAAACATAAAATCACCTCCTTTCTCACATATTAAGAAAGAATCTACTGGCATACATTTTACCTAATTATTCTGTAGCTTTAAAACTACTATATGAGCCTTACCAGGTATAACAGCAAGAGGAACTTTAAGAAGACCTCAGAGCCTTCAGGAAAAAAAGCAACTACGCGCGGCGGACTTAAGTTTGTTATTCAGCAGCATGCAGCATCTCACCTCCATTATGATTTCAGGCTTGAGATGGATGGCGTGTTAAAGAGCTGGGCTGTTCCTAAAGGTCCATCTATGAATCCGGCCGATAAAAGACTTGCAATGATGGTAGAAGACCATCCTTATAATTACAGGAATTTTGAAGGCTCAATTCCGGAAGGTAATTATGGTGCAGGAAACGTTATAGTGTGGGACAATGGAATTTACAATTCAACAGAAAAGCTGACAAAAAAAGAAGAAGAGAAAAAATTACTTGCCGGATTACATAAGGGACATATTTCATTTGTGTTGCATGGTAAAAAACTAAAAGGTGAATTTTCATTAGTAAAACTCAATGGTAAGCAGGAAAATGCATGGTTGCTTTTTAAAAAGGAGGATAAGTATTCCAATGAGAAGGATATACTTCTTAAAGACAAATCGGTATTGAGTGGAAAAAAATTAATCATTCCGAAGAAGAATGCAGCTGCAAAAAAGACAAGGAGTAAAGAGCCAGCAAAAAAAACATTGACAGTAAACACAAGGAAGAAAAAACTCCCTTCTCCTGATGATGTTGATCCAATGCTCGCAGAAATCGGTACTGCCCCTTTTGATGATCCTCAATGGCTATTCGAAACAAAATATGATGGCTATAGAGCACTTGCTATAATCAACAGCCAGGATGTTCAACTCTTCAGCAGAAATCACATTTCATTCAACAATAAGTTTGCTGCAGTGGCCGATGAGCTTTCTAAAATCCATCATTCAGTTATACTGGACGGTGAAGTAGTGATTGAAGATAAAAAAGGAAACTCTCATTTTCAATCGTTACAGAATTTTCAACGGACCGGAACCGGTGAACTGAAATATTATGTTTTCGACATTCTCAATCTTGATGGAACTGATGTTCGTGAATTGCCCCTAATTGAAAGAAAAGAATTATTGAAACTACTTCTGCAAAAAGCGAAGCTGAAAAATGTTTTTTATTCAGAACATGTAATTGGTAAAGGAAAATCGTTTTACAAAACAGCAGAAAAAAAGAAACTGGAAGGAATAATTGCCAAAGACAGCAGAAGTCCATATCGCTCCGGCAGACGTTCAGGTGACTGGCTTAAAATAAAACTCAGTCAGCAGGAAGAAGCAATCATTACAGGTATAACAAGTCCACGTGGAAGCCGTAATCATTTTGGATCCATATTACTTGGCATGTATAAAGGTGATGAACTTATATATATAGGCAATTGTGGAACAGGGTTCAGTGATAATCTTTTAAAAGAACTTTACACTAAATTTAAAAAGTATTTTATTGCACGTTCCCCATTCAGTGAAAAAATAAACCTGAATAATGTTCAGTGGATGAAACCAGCACTAGTTTGCCAGGTTAAATTTACAGAGTGGACACAGGATGGTCATTTGCGTCATCCTGTTTTTCTTGGTTTGCGTATTGATAAGAATGCTGATGAAGTACAGTTATCACAACCCAAAAAAATGAGCACCACGAAGAAACAGACCAGTAGCCGAAAAAAAATAATTAACGGTAATGCTAAAACAGAAGATGATAAAACAGGAATCAAGGCAGGAAATATAATTGTACCACTTACCAACCAACAAAAGATCTATTTCCCGAAAGATAAAATCACAAAAGGGGATATTGTAAATTATTATAATGAAGTATCCGATTTGATTCTGCCTTATCTGAAGAACAGGCCACAATCATTGAACAGATTTCCTAATGGAATAAATGGTCCGAGTTTTTATCAAAAAGATATTGATGTTGATAAGGTGCCTTCATGGATAAAAACAGAAAAGATCTATTCAGCATCAAATAAAGAATACATTGATTACTTAATATGCAATGATAAAGCAACATTGCTGTACATGGCGAATCTTGGCTGCATTGAGATCAATCCTTGGAACTCACAATTAAAAAGTATTGAGAATCCCGACTGGATGGTAATTGATCTCGATCCGGAAAAAATTGCGTTTAAGGAAGTAGTGCGTGCTGCCATTGAAGTGCGACGTATTATGGAAGAACTGAATGTTGAAAGTTATTGTAAAACATCAGGGGCAACCGGCCTGCATATATATATACCAATGCAGGGTAAATACAATTACGATGTGATTAAGACATTTGCACAGCTGATTGCACAAACAGTAAATGTACGTTTACCTGAAACAACGAGTATAGTTCGTAGCCCGCAAAAGCGACAGGGAAAAGTTTACATTGATTTTCTTCAGAACAGACGAGGTCAGACACTTGCTGCGCCCTACTCCGTTCGTCCGAAACCGGGAGCTACAGTTTCAACACCTCTTGAATGGAAAGAGGTAAACAACAAACTCGATCCAACTGATTTTACGATAAAAACAATATTCAAACGATTAGATAAGAAAGGCGATCTCTGGAAAAAAGTAATTGGAAAAGGAGCAAACCTTGATCAGATTATGAAAAAGATGACACAGCTGAAATCATGATGCTCTGCGTTTCTTTTTCTCTGTAAGACTTGCTTTAAGCATTTCCATGAGGTCTTCATTCTTACGGTGCACTACTTTCATTTTAACAGGTTTAAACTTCTTACCTTTTGATTTATCCTTTATCACCTTAAGAAGATTTGCCGTATAAGTGTCCTTGAATGTTTTGATATTAAATTTTTCAGTTAACTGATCAATTAACTTCTGAGCCATCTGCTGTTCCTTTGTTCGAGTTGCACTGATTGCAGGCACATTAAGATCTGCTACCGGCCTTATCTCCTCTTCAAACCGGATTCTGTTCAACACAATAACTTTCTGATACGGTTTTAATATTGCTAATGCTTCCCTGTTTCTCATCACAAAAGATGTTACACCAACTTTTCCTGATGATGCCAGGGCTTCACGCAAAATTGAGTATGCCTTCACTCCCGATTTATCTGGCTCAAGATAATACGGTTGCTCATAATAAATACTGTCTATTTCTGTTTCCTTTACAAAGCTTATTATTTCAATCGTCTTCGTTTTCTTTGCATCAGCATGTTCGAAATCTTCTTTTTCCAGAACTACATACTCATCATTCACCTTATATCCTTTAACAATCTTTTCATATGGAACTTCTTTTCCTGTATTCTCATTCACACGTTTGTATTTAATATTCGCATGATCACGACTGTCAATCATATCAAGATCTAATGAACTTTCTTCAACAGCTGAAAATAGTTTCACCGGAATATTAATTAATCCGAAGCTTATAGCTCCTGTCCAAATTGGTCTCATAGTAATTATCCATTTACAATTTCACCACCATTAGGATGTAAAAACTGACCTGTTATATAGGATGCATCCTGTGATGCAAGAAACACATAGCACTCTGCAACTTCTGCAGGTTGTCCGGCACGCTCCATCGGAACATCAGAACCATAAGAAGAAACTTTATCTGGTTTAAAACTTGATGGCACTAGTGGTGTCCATATAGGCCCTGGCGCTACACCATTCACACGTATACCCTTCGATGCAAGATTTGCCGAAAGACTTCTTGTAAATGATACTATAGCGCCCTTTGTTGCACTATAATCAATCAACCCACCACTGCCACGATAAGCAGTAACTGAAGAGGTATTTATAATTGAGGCGCCTTCATTCATATATATTAATGCAGCCTTTGTAATCCAGAACATGGCGAATACATTTACTGAAAATGTTTTTGTAAGATTTGCAGTTGTTATTTCTTCAATATTACCTGCAGGAAAATGTACAGCTGCATTGTTCACTAAGACATCTATACTCTTAAACTTCTTTGCAATCTTTGCAATTACACTTTTGCATTGTGCTTCTTTTGAAAGATCTGCTGCTATTGTAATGCATTGCCGGGAGTACTTCTCTTTTATGAATGATGCCGTGTAATCTGCATCCTTATGCTCATTAAGATATACAATTGCAACATCGGCTCCTTCTCGTGCAAATGCTATTGCAACTGCTCTTCCTATCCCACTATCACCGCCTGTAACAATACACTTCTTTCCTACGAGCCTGTTGCTTCCCTGCAGTTCCTGTTCAAATACAGGTTGAGGATCCATTTTATATTCCATTCCTGGCCGACTCTGCGACTGCGCCGGGAAAATTTTTCTCTTTTGACCTGCCTTTTGCATTGTAATCAGTAACTCACAATTTTTAATTTCTTGATTCTTCTGTCCTTAATTATATATATCAGGAATTGTCAGCTTCGTTATCAGATATTTTCTTTAAAATATAATTCTTGCCATTTGTTATTACAGATCCTGTGCTATCAAGCAATTGTAATTCATCTTTGCTAAGTATTTTAAACTTTGAATACATTGCAGATCCTTCACGTGAATGCAATTCTATTACATTCTCATCATTTAAAGTCCATTCTCCAATTCCATTATTTACACTATCAAGATTACTCTTTCCTTCTCCAATAAATTTCAAATTCAAGACATATTGAAGGTCAGTACTTAATGAGATTTGAAGTTCAAGACTATCGCATGATGGACAACCAATATATCCTTTGTATTTTGAAGGAAGATCTGCAAGTACAACACTCGTTTCACGCGATACTGCTTCAGCAGCACGGTCTTCCTTCATAGTAGTGGTGTTATCACCGCATGCTATCAGGAATAAAAAACAGAAAAAAAGATACTTCATAAACAATTGAGTTTAGCCATTCAATTGTGAAGTAAAAAGATATGCCTGAAATCACTTAGAACTTCGACGTAAAATCAAATTGCACCTTGCCAAACAATACAATCCGGAAATAAGGAAGCCAGGTCAGTTGCTTTTCTGAAAATGCCAAAAACCGAAGAACCACTTCCGCTCATCGAAGCATACACAGCTCCATTCTCATACAGTTGCGTTTTAACTGAGGCCACAGCAGGATACTTTTCGAAAATATTCTTTTCAAAATCATTTACCAATGCATATTTCCATTGATCCACAGGTAGCTTTATTACAGCATCAAGTGGGATATCAGGTTGTTTTGGTTTAACAAATGAATATGCTTCCTTAGTGCTTATGCTGACCGGAGGCTTAACAATTGCAATAAAATATTTATCAAGTTTAACATTAACTTCAGCAAATACTTCCCCTCTTCCGGTAGCAAGGAATGGCCTGTTATATATAAAGAAAGGGCAATCACTTCCCAGCTTAAGTGCATAAACAGCTAAATCTTCCTTACTTAACCTGAGTTTAAAAATATCATTGAGCATTAAAAGCATTGCAGCGGCATCCGATGAGCCTCCACCCATACCGGCACCATGAGGAATTACTTTATGTAGATAACAATTAATATTTGGAAGATGATGATCATTCTTTAATAATGAATAAGCTTTATAACAGAGATTTTGCTTTGGATCTCCAAGATCAGCACCCTTAATTGTTAAGTTGAAATCGCTTTCATTTCCCGGAACTATCTCCAGTGCATCAGCCCATTTCACTGGAAAAAGTACCGTTTCCAGTTCATGGAAGCCATCATTTCTTTTGGCCATTACATGAAGCCCCAGGTTTACTTTTGCATTTGGGAAAGATATCATACTGATTTTATCAGGCTAACATATTGAATATGAACAATGGAATTCTGCTTTTTACCTACTTTTCAACTTACGAACAGCGAATCTAAGAATTATCAATTTGACTTACTTTTGTGATCCGTCTCCGACAAGCGTATGAGCACAACATTACTTGATTTCGAAAAACCTCTTGAAGAATTGCATGAGCAGCTATCACAGGCACGCAAGATCGCAGAAAAAGGAAAGGTGAATGTAGATGCTGTGATCAAAGATCTTGAATCGAAAATTGAAACTACAAAGAAGGAGCTTTACAGTCATCTCACTCCATGGCAGCGCGTACAACTGTCACGTCATCCAGAGCGGCCTTATACATTAGATTATATACAGGCAATTACAGGTGGAAATTTTCTGGAGCAGTTTGGCGACAGGCAGGTGAAGGACGATAAAGCTATGATTGGTGGCTTTGGTAGTATTGATGGACAAACGATTATGTTCATCGGTCAGCAGAAAGGTAATAATACAAAGATGCGGCAATACAGGAATTTTGGGATGCCGAATCCTGAAGGCTACAGAAAGGCATTGCGACTCATGAAGCTGGCAGAGAAGTTCAATAAGCCCGTCGTAACATTTATTGATACTCCCGGAGCATATCCTGGCCTTGAAGCTGAAGAGCGTGGGCAGGGTGAAGCCATTGCCCGCAACCTTTATGAAATGTCAATATTGAAGGTGCCTGTCATCTGTATCATTATTGGTGAAGGTGCATCTGGAGGTGCATTAGGAATTGGTATTGGTGACAAAGTTTTTATGTTGGAAAATACATGGTACTCTGTTATCTCTCCTGAATCATGCTCATCAATCCTCTGGAGAAACTGGGACAATAAGGAAAAAGCTGCTGAAGCATTAAAACTTACGGCCGATGATATGATGAACCTCAAACTTATTGATGGCATCATTAAGGAACCTGTTGGTGGTGCTCATAGCAATCCCGATGAAATTTTCAGGTTTGTTAAAGCAGAAATAAAAAAGGCTCTACCTGGTCTTCTTGCAATGGAAGCAAGAGAAAGGATTGATAAAAGAATTGAAAAGTTCAGTAAGATGGGAGTTTATAATGAGTAAACACACATCAGTGAATAATGTTTTACTCTGCCGGTGATCCCGGCTTTTTTTCGCTGCAATAAAAAGATAATGGTCAAAGTTTATATATATTTATAGTACATAATTACCAATGGCAGAAACTTCTTCCACTACGAGGAAAAAACAGATAAAATCCCTCTCACCTGAACTACTACACGGCAAGCTCCCACCCCAGGCTGTTGAGCTTGAAGAAGCAGTTCTTGGTGCACTAATGCTCGACAAAGATGCAGTGGCAAATGTGATCGACATTCTGCATCCACAGTGTTTTTACAAGGAAGCTAATCAAAAAGTATATGGAGCAATTCATTCATTGTTTCACAATACACAACCTGTAGATATTCTTACAGTAACACAACAGCTTCGAAAAAATGGTGAGCTGGAGATTGCCGGTGGTGCATATTACATTACCCAACTTACCAATCGTGTTGCATCAGCAGCAAACATTGAATACCATGCTCGTATCATATTGCAGAAATATATACAACGGGAGTTGATTCGTATCAGCACAGATACAATTACCAATGCTTACGAAGAAACATCGGATGTATTGGAACTACTCGACAATGCAGAGCGGAATCTTTTCTCTCTTGCAGAAGGAAACATTCGTAAAAATTACGAAGACATGCACAGCCTGATCACAAAGGCTATTAAAGAAGTGGAAGTTGCAGCAAATCAAACTGCAGGTGTTACAGGAGTGCCAAGCGGATTTACTGAACTTGATCGTGTAACAGCTGGCTGGCAGAAATCTGATCTTATCATTATTGCAGCCCGCCCTGGCATGGGTAAAACAGCGTTTGTATTAAGCATGACACGTAATGCTGCTGTGATGTTCAACAAGCCGGTTGCATTCTTTTCCTGCGAAATGTCGTCGTTGCAATTGGTGAATCGTCTTATCTCCAGTGAGACAGAAATCAATTCTGAAAAACTTAAAAAAGGTTCTCTTGCTGATCATGAGTGGGCACAATTGAACAGCAGAATTGTTCCGCTTACAAAAGCACCTATATATATTGATGATACGCCTGCACTTACAGTTTTTGAATTACGTGCAAAATGCAGAAGACTCGTTGCAGAAAAAAAGATACAGCTTATCATCATCGATTATCTTCAACTGATGGCAACAGGTGGTGACAACCGCGGAGGAAACCGTGAGCAGGAGATCAGTACAATATCACGTTCGTTGAAGAGCATTGCAAAAGAATTGAATGTTCCTATTATTGCATTATCACAGTTAAGCCGTGCTGTTGAATCACGCGGCGGAAGTAAGAAACCACAGTTAAGTGATCTTCGTGAATCGGGTGCGATTGAGCAGGATGCTGATATGGTAATGTTCATTTACCGTCCTGAATATTACGGTTTGACGGAAGATGAAAATAATCAACCCACAAGTAACGTTGCAGAGATCATTGTTGCGAAGAACAGGAATGGTGCCTTGAAGAGTGTTAACCTGAAGTTCCTTGGACACCTCACAAAATTTGCAGACCTCGACAATTTCGATTTTGTTGATGAAACTGTTAACATCACAAATCCAAATGTTGTTGACCAGGGAAGAAGAACTCTTGGGTCAAGAATGAACGATATGGATGAAGATGTTCCTTTTTGAAGTGACAAGGTAACTATGTGACTAAGTGATTAAGTTGCGATTTTTATACGAGGATGAATAGTTAAATTCTCCTTAAATTTGAGGAATCACCATCTGTCTATAACAAGTTCGTGATTAATACGTTTAACTTTACTGAATGAAAAGAATATACATACTCCTGTTTTTTCTTTTTGCATTTACAGGATCACAGGCTAGTTACATTTTGATCCCTATGGATCAAACACAGAAGGATCATCTTAAGTCATATGGCATTGCATATTGGGTGTTGAAGAATGACATTGAAGTGGAGTGGCTTCTTAACTATCGTGGTGGAAGCTTTATGTTTAAATACCTTGCACCTCTTGAAAAAGAATGCCAGATACGCGGTATCAGCTTTTCTGTAATTGCAGATGCACAGGCTGCTGCAATACTTGATGAGATGGCACCACCGGAAGTGAATATGGATGTGGTGAAGCTGGAGAAAGCACCAAAGATTGCAGTGTATTCGCCGAAAGATAAATTACCCTGGGATGATGCAGTGACCTTAGTTCTCACTTATGCAGAAATACCTTATGAAGTTCTGTATGATGAAGAGATCATAACAGGAAAACTTCCTTTGTATGACTGGCTGCATCTGCATCACGAAGATTTCACTGGACAATATGGACGATTCTATGCACAGTATCATAATGCTGCATGGTACCAGGAACAGGTAAGAGGTGATGAGAACATGGCCAGAAAACTTGGCTTTAGTAAAGTATCACAGATGAAACTTGCCGTTGCAAAAAGTATAAGAGATTTTACAGCAGGGGGCGGTTACCTGTTTGCGATGTGTTCAGGAACTGACTCTTACGATATTGCACTTGCTGCAGAAGGAATTGATATCTGTGAAACTATGTATGATCACGATGGAACAACTGCAAACTATAACAGTAAATTGAATTACACACCATGTTTTGCATTTCGTGATTTCAAGTTAAGCACTAATCCAATGGAGTATGAATTTTCAGATATTGACATGACAGGTAAGCGTCGTGTTCCCAGGAATGAAGATGTCTTTACGCTATTTGATTTTTCTGCAAAGTGGGATGTTGTACCCACAATGCTTTGCCAGGATCATGAACAGGTGATCAAAGGATTTATGGGACAGACAACATCGTTCAATAAAGATCTCATCAAACCTGAAGTACTCATAATGGGAGAGAATAAAGCTGCCAATGAAGCCCGATACATTCATGGTGATTATGGAAATGGGACATGGACATTTTACGGCGGACACGATCCTGAAGATTACCAGCACATGGTTGGTGATCCTCCAACAGATCTTTCACTGCATCCGAATTCTCCAGGATACAGACTTATATTAAATAACGTGCTTTTCCCTGCTGCGAAGAAGAAGAAGCAGAAGACCTGATTAAGTGACGAGGTGACTAGGTAACTAAGTGATGAAGTAATGAATTATTCAATTAACACCTTTTTTCTCGCCCACCCTTCTTCTGTTTTTATTGCCAGTATATATAAACCGGGTTCAACATTTAAGTTGAGGTTGAGTTCCTTTTCGTTTACATAACTTCTTTCATGCACAAGTTGTGATGAAGAAGTATAAAGACTGATCATTTCAATATTCTTATCGTTAGTGATCTTTAGTTGACCATTTGATGGATTTGGATAAATACTGATGCTTTCATTTTCATAAGAAGAAACGCCGGTAACACCTATATATATATCATAATCCTCTGTTTCTCCCCAATCGAAAGTATTACCGCATGGATTTGTACAGGATTGCGTTGTGTCCTCTACCAATGCAAATCTGATCCTGTTACTTCCCATACTACCTGAAAATGGAACTGTAAGCTGTATTGAAGAAACAGAATCACCTGGATTCATTGTGAAAAAATTCCATTCTGTCATTTCAATCACTCCATTATCATTCCAGTCAACAAATGCATTCAGACATTTATTTCCTAATGTATCAAAATGCACTGTAATGGTCTTGGTGCTTCCCGGAACGAAAAGTATCGGACCCAGGTTATTGTAATACACATAATGAGGGAAAGGCCATTGAGTTGTACCGCTGATGTTGCTGAAGTTGCCTATAGTTACCTGTGATATGTAATGGGTTTTAGGTGTTGCACCATCGTCATATTCATGCGGACACCAGGGTGCAGGATTGGTAGTTTGAGCTATTATTAAATGACAACAAAATAATGATGCTACAAGTAGAAGTGATTTCATAGAAGATCAGTTAAGGGGTTTGTAAAGTAAAGCTACAAAGAATTAAAGAAACAATTCTAATACATTAGCGTTACTTCCCTTTGTTTTCCTTTCGCTCTTCCTTCCTTTGCTCCCTTTCTTCCTTCTTCTTCTCTTTCTCTTCAGCCTTCTTTTCATCCTTTGAAAATATTCTCTGGAAAAGATTTCTGTCATCCTTAGGATCTTCTATTTCCACTGATTTAAGATTGATCTGATTATCGATACTTGGCATCAATGCCTGGATAAATGCATTTCTCAATACTTCCCATACTGCTTCGACAACATCTGTCTCCGGATCCTTAAAACTTCCTTCCAAAGGTATCTTTGTAGCGACCTGCTTTTCTTTAGGATTTTTTAAAATTACACCTGCAGCACCTACAAGTGATTCCCACAATTTATGAAAGAATGCATCATTCCTGTCTTCCGGACCTACTACATCCAGGTCAGTTATTACAGGTTTCACATATCCTTTGAATTTATTGTCCTTAGTTGCTAACTCTGTATATAATCCAAACCTGCCTTTATTAACATCAAAATTTCCATACGCTTTAAGAAAATCATTCAACAGTTTAAGATTAGTATTTTTCACTTCTGCATTAAGATCAAATGCAATGGGTTTTGCAAGTGGGTTCATTTTCATGTTTAGTGTCATTGTTCCTTCATATACATCAGACGTAGCTCTTAGTGAAGAAGGCAATGCTATATTTTCTTCTTTAACATTCGTGAGGTTCTCTGCAATCATGTTAATGTTTTTCATTGAAACATCAACTTTGGGTTTAGATGTGTTATCGACATAATGAAGTCTGCTGTCATTTACTGTAAAGGTGTTAATACGCAAAGGCATTAAATCATCGAGCACCTCAAGAAAATCTGTTGTATCTTTTTTCACTTCGCCAATTTCAGCTTCATCCTTCGTAAAGATCAGATCTGCAGAGTTGAATTCAATTTCACCAACAAATTCTCCCTGAAAGAGTGCCCGCCACTCCACTGAAAGATCAATGTTATGAACTTTAAAAAATTCTGTTTGCTTCTTTGTGATTGTATCAACCTTATTCAGATAGAGATCACATATCTTATATGCTCCACGATAAATGGCAAGATCCACATCGTAAACCTGACCATAGTAACCATGCATCTCCGCAAGGGATTTGTTTACATATTTAAGTACATAGTAAGGCAGGATTAACCTTACTATTATGATTATGAAAAGGAATGATGTTAATATGATATATATTCTTTTCTTCCTGCTCTTTCTGTCCGTTGCCATGTAGCTTTAATTGAATGTACACTTCCATTAAGCAAACTGAAAACCATCAGATTTTCCACGATCGTTCAACAACATGGAACAGATTGAGGAATTTTTTTCACATTTTTTTTCCCAATCCTTTTAAACTCCACAAAAACACCCGTAAAAACATGGCACAATACATTGGCATTATCTTTTCAAAACAGATGTCAAATACGAGTCATGAGAATTTCAATTAATAAGAAAGAAAGAGTTACAAAAAGAAAGAGGATAAACCCCGCACAGCGTCAGTTAGATTTCAGTACATACATGCTGATCGCTTCAAGTGGGAATCGAGATAATAACAGCAATACCCAAAAAAGGGCTTAGATATTCAATATTTTTCTTCAGCTATTGAACCTCAGAGGTAAGAGTGATGGCCTTACCTCTGTTTTTTTATCTAGGCCTTGAAAGTAAAGAAGGCCTCCCCCCGGAAGCCTCCTTATATATAAACTTATCTTCGCATAAAGACAACAGTTATACTGCATCCTTTAATAAAAGGTTACAGTTCAAAACAAGTCATCGTCAATAAGTCATTCATACTTTTTTACAGCAAGACTTCTCCCATCAAAAACTGCATACAGTTGATGATTGATCCACTCACCCAGGTTGATGTACCTGCTTTTATCATTCAACTGAAAATCGATGGGAAGATGCCTGTGACCAAAAATAAAATAATCGTAATGCTCCTTCTTTAAAACGTCGCGCGAAAAGATGATCAGCCATTCTTTGTCTTCGCCCATAAATACTTCATCACTTTGCCCGGTAGCTGCTCGGCTCGTCTTCGAAAAATATTTCATCAGCCATATACCAAAGTTAGGATGTATCCTTGCAAACAGCCACTTGCTGAACTTTCCGTTAAAGATCTTTTTGATGAACTTATATCCATGATCACCAGGTCCCAGCCCATCACCATGTCCAAGAAAAAATTTTACACCATTGTATTCATGTTGTACAGGTTGACGATACACAGTGAGCCCAATTTCTTTTGGAAGATAATCGAACACCCACATGTCGTGGTTACCGGTGAAATAATATATATTAACTCCTTTATCGGAAAGTTCTGCCAGCTTACCTAATAGCCGAACATGTCCTTTGGGAACTGTATTCTTATATTCAAACCAGTAATCGAACACATCACCCATTAAGTACAATGCCTGTGCATCAGATTTAATTTCATCAAGCCATCGAACAATTTTCCTTTCACGTGCAAGGCTTGATTCATAATCAGGAACACCGAGATGAAAGTCCGAAATAAAGTATATTTTCTTACCAGGTTTAAGCTCCATCACTTTGAGATGCGGTTACGAATATAGAAAGGATTAAGACTTTTAAAGTCCACTTCAAACCTGATCTGTTCACCATATGTTGTTTCACCATTGCCGAAATCACCACTCTGATATGCTTTAATATCTGCTGAGCGAAGCAGTGGAAAATACACTTTCACGGCACCCAGACCCACACAGATGCCTCCATCATACATTACGCTACCTTCAACGTCATAGATCTGAAGGAGATCCTTGGCTTTATTCATCGTACCAATATCAAAAAACACACTAACAGGAAGTTTGATGGGCAGATCAACATTGACATTTAGGGCAGTTAGCCATTTACCTGAAGCTGCATAAGGTATTTCGGTTTTGAAACCGCCATCATGCAACGTCATTTGCTGTGAAACAAATCCTTCCCGTTCACTCCTGCCAAAATACAATTCATCAAACCAACCATCCTGTGGTCCACTCCAACTGTTTAAGTAGAATGGCTGAAAAACTACATCTTCGGATTTAAACATAATACCACCGAAGAATCTTAGTTCAACTCCTTTCTTAATATGTGGATAAATAAATTTATAGTTCAACTCAGCCGAAATCTTTTGATAATCATTATTACCTTCAGCTCCAATATATATAGCGTTCGGATCGATGGTTCTGCTGTCAGCATATTTATACCATCCTCTGAATGAAATTGCAGTTTCATCTGCTACTCCTGTAATATTGTAACCCTGATCCTGTACACGCTGCACCAATACTACGTCATCCTTAAATACCTGAACCATTGAAACACCGGCACGATGTGTAATTGTTGACTTAAAATCTGCATTTCTAAATGAGAATTCGAGATTAGGTTCCCATCGAACGTAATGCAGTTTCACATCCTCATACGTATCAATACCTTTTCTGATGCTTGTTGATTCATATGCAAATCTCTTTCCTTTTATTCCTACGCCTACATAATCAAGTACACCTTTTTCCGGATATATATTATATGTCATTGATCCCAGTCCGGCAATCTGTTTATCACCAAAACCATACATTGATGTAATAGTATATTCAAACTTCTTCACTGGAATAAACTTATTATAAAATGTTAACCCTGCCATCCATTTATTATATTCATTCCAACCTACGGAAGGCATCATACAAAATCTGTTTTCCTTTTCAGGAATTGTCCTGGGAAATACTCCAATGCTGACTGGATTTGCTTTACGAAATATTCCATGTGTTCGTATTGAATTATTACCCCGGTTGACATCAGGTGTATTCCTAAGATGATCAATACGAAATTCATCACAATCGTTACATTCAACAGTAATTTCCTTCAAGCCTGTAAAACCCTCTACGTCACTTTCAAATATCACAGAATCATTTTTTAAACCATGCAATTTAAATGGCCCGGCAATTCCACCTTTATTTTCTATTCCTATAATTGTTAGTTCACTATTATGATTAATGTTTTTGATGCCGTAGTCAAATATTTTTGTTGTAGTTGCAATGTCACTAAAAAACCAGGAAAGATCTTTACCTGATGTTTTTTCAAAAGTATTTTTCAGATCATCAGGACCGGGATGCCGCAATTTCCATTTGTCAAAATAGTCCCTCATACACTGGTCAAATAGTGAATCACCTAAATAACTTTTCAAATAATTAAATACTACCGCTGATTTTCTGTAAACAATGATTCCATAGTTGATATAATTAAAATCTTCAGAAGCTGTATTCAATGGTTGCTCGCTATGTGTTACTGCAGGAATGTTATACTCCAGCTGAAATGCATCTTTGAACGACATGTTTTCAAAACCAAAAAGTTTGGTGGCCGTTTTTCCGGAAAACATAAACTCATTCAAATTCCCATACTGTTCTGCGGGAAATTGTTCCTGTACAAACCGCATTTCATTAAATGTATTTATTCCTTCATCAAGCCATGGATCATTACGTTCATTACTGCCCAACATTCCATAAAACCAATTATGTCCTACTTCATGCACAACCGTTGTAAGCAATTGCATCGAATCACCTGCATCGCCAACAAGAGTTACCATTGGATACTCCATTCCATCAGCAACTCCAAATGTTCCTTCTGCAACTGAGCATTGACTGTAGAGATAATCACCATTCCAAAGTGAATAACGGTACAAAGTATTGTTTATATATCCAGGACAACGTTTCCATAAGTCAGGACGTTTATTAGTATAGAATGCCCACGTTGTAACGCGTTTATGTGAGTGAGGTAATTCAACAGATCCTTTTGCAACATTATAGCGCTTATCAGCAAACCATGCAAAATCATGAATATCCTTTTGCTTAAAAGTAATTGTCTTCTTTTCTTTCTCAGACTTAGGAAAAGCATTACTGACATTGTAATTAATTCCTGCATCTGATTCAGCAGCTTTAAGATTCAGCCACTCTACTTCTTCCTTCTCCTGGCATTCACCGGTTGCACAAACTACATAGTTTCTCGGAAGAGTGATCTTCACTTCAAATGATCCATACTCACTGTAAAACTCACCATAATCGACATATGACATTGCATGCCAGCCATCCTTATCATACACTGCAGGTTTAGGATACCATTGCGATATATAATAAGCCTGCCCATCATGACCCATTCTTGAGAACGATGCAAGTGGAATTTTAACATGAAATGGAGTTGTTATAACTGTTCGCGCGCCCGGTAATAATGGCTTATCAAGAATCAGGCGACCATAATCTACTTCCATCATTTCAATATTAATATGATTTTCATCCTGCTTAAAATCGAGTGCATCAATATAACCGCGATCTTCCGGCTTTGCAAAAAAGAGATCTGCTGTACCCATCAAAAGCTGCTGCTTCACCAATGGCGTATTCATACCGCTATATGCATTTGGCCAGAGATGCATTCTGATCTCAGTCAGTGTATCAGGTGAATTATTAATATATTCTATAGTGATGAACCCGTTTAATGCATGAGCAACGTCGTCGAGTTCTACATTAATAACATAATTTACCTGTTGTTGAAAGTATGGGCGGCCGGTAGAAAATGCACTATTACAAAAAGCAATTGCTATAAAAATAAAAACAACCCTTTTTAATGTCATATAATGCATAGATGGTGCCTCTATGCAAAGAAACAATAAATCTGTTAAACTGATAAGTCAGCGAAAGGCGCATATCATTGTTTTACGAACCTGGCAGTAATGCTGCTCTTTTCATTTGAGCACCTGACAGTATAGACACCCTGTTTTAAAAGACTTATATCTACAGTTCCTGATCCATTAAAATTCCGTTCATTTACCCGTTCACCAGTGATATTATAAATTTCAAGACGGGCATTTTTCATTTCCGGTGATTTTATATTTATTATGTCGGAAGCTGGAACCGGATATATAAAGATGAAGGACTTAGTGTCATTCTCTTCTATTGCAGCAGGTGCAACTATATATGTAATAGCTGAATTAGTAATGATTGGACTGTTATTATCAAAATATATATCAGCCTTATTGATAATTGAAGTGTTTGCCAATAGTCCTGGCTTAGGCTTTATGCTGAATACTACATATCCATGACTTGCCGGTTCATTAAGACCACTATAAGGGAGATATATCGGCTGAAAGCGGAATTTGAGCGAATCAAAATCTTCTGTTGTCATAGTAACTGGATGGCTGGAAGCTATTAACTGAAGAGTTCCGATATCAAGGTCAGCTGATAATTTATCCTTCAGCACAACTTCCAACGCTGGCGCAGTTCCTGTATTCTGGAAATTAATTGTATATATAATCCGTTTGCCATTGTTAACCTCCTGTATTGTCATGTAGATAGGGAAAGCCGCCTTACCATTAGGGTCATAAGAACTGACAACTTCTGCTGTATATATATATAAGTCATCATCCGGATCCAGATCATTGGCCGATGATATAACTGCCTGCGTTGATAAATAATTCCCGGGTTGTGCTGAAGCTGATGTTTCCAGCTGAAGCGAAATAACCGTATGGTTAAGAGCAGAAATTGTGCTGACATGGAAAAATAGTGAGTCTCCATGAATACTGTCAGGCGGAATATTTGAACTGTAATAGCTTTGAAGTGAATCAAGGATGATAGTTATTCCTGCTGTACTGTTAACTGAACCCAAAGACCTGCAATCGACAAGATAAACGCTTGTTTCACCAGGTCTCAATGGAGTTACCCCTGTTACTGTAATACTCATATTATTAAAAGGAAAAGCCGCAGTCAGTAAGAAGTCAGAGTTAGTCATTAATTGACCAGAGCCCGTAAAGTTGTAATTGTAATATGCCGGTAATGCAGTAAAATTAAGTGGAACAGATGAGAGAGAAACAGTTTGATTATTTGTCCCTTCAAATAATTTATACTCTCCATTTACATTTGTCAACATTGATGATCCTGTAGAAGGTGATGCAACCTGAATTCCCTGCAATGCCAAATCAGCTGCATCAATAATACTATCACTATTAGCATCAAAATATACAGTGCCTTCAACTGCATTTGGGTTTGAAGTTCCAACCACTGAAAAAACAATTATATCACGCATTGTGCTGCCACTTTCCATACCATTTCTATACTCCGTTGCTTTAACGACCATAATTGAAGCCATTGCTGATGCTGGTGTCAATAACACATCACCATTCGATGCATCAATCACAATAGGTACAGACGACGAAGTAAAATCTGAAAATGAATAAGGGTTTGAATATGGCATAGGTACTGGAAGAGAACCGCATGTACCAGATAATGCATTAACAAGTGAATAAACTATTGAGTCTCCATCGGGTTCAGTAACTGAGTTATTTAAAATTATCGGCACATTTATACAAACAAAGGGAGTAATTATACTCGTAAAGTCAGGTGTGCTGTTATCAGGAAATGAAAGGTTGTCGAGAGTAGCTTCCACCTGAATTTCGTATGATGAACCATTAGTAACATTAGTTACAGAACTACTTCTGCAACATTCACTATAACTAAACCACCAGTCTTCTGCAGGAGGAAGCATTACCAATCCTTCGTATATATATTCTTCGGCACCCAATCCATTGGCACAATTAAATCCCAACTGAGGATAACATGCTGTGTTTGTTATAACGTTACTGCTGATAAAACTCAGATTTATAGAATTCATAACCGCCAGTGTTGTTGAAACATAACATACATCAACACTTGGCAGTGCCGCTATTCCCGAACAATCCCTGTAAAAGTGAAGTCGCAACAGATATTCATCAGGCAGGGCGGTTTTAACAACAGCTATCGATGCACCATAGGCGTGGGAAGCATATATCTTTATATTACAAAATGCAAGCAGGGCAATGATTAGTAAGATTCGTTTCATGTGGTCGGTTTTCAATAACAAAGACGCAAATAAGTCCATTTCCGTTGCATACCACTTTAGACAAACACTCGTCAGGAATTTCTTTAATGAAAAAAGCCAGACAATGCCTGGCTTTATATATATAATGTTGTTGCGGATTATTTCTTTGCAGGAGGTGTAGCCGGTTTTTTCTGTTCACCCGTTTTAGCAGGAGCAGCTGGTTTGACAGGCGTACCATCTTTTTGCGATGCGCGTTTCAGAAGGATACTCATGCTTTTATATTCCTGCCCGTCAGGAGTAGTCATATACATTTCCATCTGTTGTGTATCGTTATCGATTATTCTGAAAGTTTCGCGCCATGGAAGTTCATTGCCACTTAAAGGATCAACCTGTTTGCCTTTGAACTCAATTGATTTTTCATTGTCATTCCAATCACCTTCTGCATACATTACTCCTGTACCCATGTTATCAACCCATGTACTTATGAATTTTTTCTTGGCATTATCGTAACCAACCGTGCTGATCCCTTCGAATGGCATTCCCTGAACTTTTCCAACGTGATTCCCTTGTTGATAACGTCCGCCTAAGATCATTTTATTAGAAACAGTGGCAGTACTCGCTACACTTGGTTGTCCGGGTGCCATCCACATCTCCATTTGTTCTGTCCACATTCCATTTGATTTAGCAAGCATAGCATGCATTTCACCTGGCTGCATATATTGCATCCATGCTTTTTCCATGTCGCTTAGTGTTTTTGAACCCTCAGATCCATTTTGTGCGAATGATGCATTACAACTCAGTAATGCAACTGCCAATAATAGTTTTTGTGCTGTTTTCATTTTATTATGTATGGTGTTTGTTAGATTGCGCAATAAAATTTTCACGCCAGTTTACTTCAAGGCAACTTCTTTAGCTGACCTTACCCCTTCTTTTATGTTTTCAATAAACTCATCGAAAAGATAGGCAGCATCGTGAGGACCTGGTGCGGCTTCCGGATGATACTGAACTGAAAAGGCACGCTTATTTTTTACGCGTATTCCTTCAATTGATTTATCGTTAAGATTGACGTGGGTAATTTCCAAATGACTTGCTTTTTCAATTTCCTCCTTACTAACTGCAAAGCCGTGATTCTGTGAGGTTATTTCACTCTTTCCTGTTATTATATTTTTCACAGGATGATTTATACCACGGTGACCGTTATGCATTTTATAAGTGCTGATTCCACATGCCTGTGCCAATAACTGATGCCCCAGACAAATACCCATCAATGGAATATCAGCATCTACAATCTTCTTTACCGTTGCAACAACATCAGGCATTGCAGCAGGATCACCGGGACCATTTGATATCATATATCCATCAGGATTCCATGCCTGCATTTCTTCAAAAGGAGCATTGTATGGAAAAACCTGGATGTAACAATCGCGTGCGGAAAGATTTCTTAATGTGTTTGTTTTCACTCCCTCATCCATCAATGCAACTTTATATTTCGCAGTTGCATCACCAAAGAAATATGGCTTCACAGTTGACACTTCTGATGACAATTCTAATCCTGACATTGATGGAACCTTTGCAAGTTCTTTTCTTAATACGTTAATGTCCATTTCAGATGTTGAAATCAGTGCGTTCATTGCACCTTTATCTCTAATGTGACGAACAATTGCACGAGTATCGATGTCAGTTACTACGACTATCTTCTGTCTCGCCAGAAAGTCCTGAAGGCTTATTGTATTGCCATCACGGGAAAACGTACGGCTAAGATTTCTGCAGATCAATCCTGCAATTCTTATTTCGGAAGATTCACTTTCTTCTTCCTGGATACCATAATTACCAATGTGAACACTTGCCATAACCATAAGCTGACCAGCGTAGGATGGATCTGTGAAGATTTCCTGGTAACCGGTCATACCTGTGTTAAAACAAATCTCACCAGTAGCAATTCCTTTTTCACCCGCAGCCTTGCCATGAAAAACTGTTCCATCTGCCAGGAGCAGTATAGCGGGGCTTTTAGTTACATACTTCATCCGATAAGGCTATTGTGATTCATTACAAAAATACAGTCTTCCTCTTAAATATTTTATTTCTATTTCTTCAATGTGAAAAAAATCAGTCCAAAAAAAAAGCCCCTTAAGCAGGGGCTTTTTTTGAAATATTCTATTCTGTGTCTTTGGATTCATCTGAAGCCGGCGTTTCACCTTTCGGTGTAGCCTTCTTCTTTGATGTTCCGCTACGACGACGTGTTGACTTAGCTGATTTTTTAGCCGTTTTCTCTTTTACAAGATTGTCGTTGAAATCAACAAGCTCCATCATACACATTTCAGCAGCATCTCCCAACCTGTTACCAGTGCGGATGATACGGGTATATCCACCCGGACGATCGGCAACTTTAGCAGAAATCTCACGGAACAATTCTGTTACAGCTTCCTTATCCTGAAGGTAGCTGAAAACCACCCTGCGTGAATGAGTACTGTCATCCTTGCCTTTAGTTATTATTGGCTCCACAAAAACTCGCAAAGCTTTAGCCTTGGCAACTGTAGTGAAGATGCGTTTATTCTTTATGAGAGAAATAGCCAGGTTGCTCAACAAAGCCGAGCGATGGCCTTCTTTTCTTCCCAGGTGATTATGTTTCTTACCGTGACGCATGGTCTGTAAATTTTAAAATATTAATCCTTAATGTTCTTTTTATTCTTTATCCAGCATGTATTTGCTGATGTTCATTCCAAAGCTCAGATTTTTGCTTCTTACAAGTTCTTCAAGCTCAGTAAGAGATTTCTTACCGAAGTTGCGGAACTTAAGAAGATCAGCTTTTGTGTAGCTTACAAGGTCACCTAATGTTTCAACATCAGCAGCTTTTAAGCAGTTAAGCGCACGAACTGAAAGATCCATATCAACAAGTTTAGTCTTGAGAAGCTGACGCATGTGAAGTGTATTCTCATCAAGCTCTTCAGTTGGTTGCTTTGGTTTACTTTCCAAAGTGATCTTCTCATCAGAGAATAACATGAAGTGATGAATAAGAATCTCTGCTGCTTCTTTCAATGCTTCTTTTGGATGAATGCTACCATCAGAAGTAATTTCAAGAATAAGTTTTTCGTAGTCAGTCTTCTGCTCTACACGGAAGTTCTCAATGTGATACTTCACATTACGTATTGGAGTAAAGATTGAATCAACGAAGATGGTTCCTATCGGTGCACTATTAGTTTTATTATCTTCAGATGGAACATATCCACGACCTTTCTCAATAGTAAGATCGATCTGCATCTTTACAGATGGATCCATGTTACAGATTACGAAGTCAGGGTTCAGCACCTGGAATGCAGTTGTATGCTTTGCAATATCACCTGCAGTAAATGCTTCTTTACCATTGATCATTACATGTACTTTTTCAGTATCTGTACCTTCGATCTGGCGCTTGAAACGAACCTGTTTAAGGTTCAGGATGATTTCAGTTACATCTTCTACAACACCTTTGATAGTTGAGAATTCATGATCAACACCGGAGATCTTTATAGATGTAATTGCATACCCTTCCAGTGAGTTCAGAAGGATCCTGCGGATTGCATTACCAACTGTAATACCATAGCCAGGTTCAAGCGGACGGAATTCAAACTGTCCGAATGTCTCCGTAGCATGGTTCATTATTACTTTATCAGGACGTTGGAAAGCTAATATTGGCATTTTATCTATGGGGTTTTAATTTCTAAAGCTTTAACTATATATATAATTTCACTTTCAACTTCATTACTTAGAGTACAACTCGACAATAAGTTGTTCTTTGATGTTCTCAGTGATTTCCTCACGTGCAGGTGCATTCAGGAACTTACCTGACATCTGGCTTCCATCCCACTCTAACCAGCCATGTTTTGCCATGCGTGCTGCAAGTGAATCAGCAATAACAGGCAATGACTTTGAACGTTCACGAACAGCAACAACATCACCAGCTTTCAATGTATAAGAGGCAATATTCACTACTGAACCGTTAACGGTGATGTGGCAATGTGATACAAGCTGACGTGCAGCTGATCTTGTTGGAGCAACACCAAGACGGAACACAACGTTATCAAGACGTGACTCGATAAGTTTTAAAAGGTTTTCACCTGTGATGCCTTCCATGCGTGATGCACGATCGAAGATCTTTGCAAACTGACGCTCAAGAATACCGTAGGTATACTTTACTTTTTGCTTTTCTTTCAGCTGTGTAGCATATTCAGAAAGCTTAGAGCGTTTCTTATTTAAACCATGTTGTCCCGGAGGGTAATTGCGTTTCTCGTAATTCTTATCCGGTCCGTAAATCGGCTCACGGAATTTACGTGCAATACGGGTTTTCGGTCCTATATATCTTGCCATTATCTTGTAGTATTCTTTTACTGTAATAGTTAAAAATTAAATTCTTCTTCTTTTTGGTGGGCGGCAACCATTATGAGGTATTGGAGTTATATCAACGATCTCCGAAACTTCAATGCCTGAACCATGGATGGTACGGATTGCAGACTCACGTCCAGCTCCCGGTCCTCTTACAAAAACTTTCACTTTGCGTAATCCTGCATCGAAAGCAGTCTTGCTGCATTCAGCAGCTGCCATCTGTGCTGCATACGGTGTGTTTTTCTTTGAACCTTTAAAACCCATCTTACCAGCAGAAGCCCAGGAAATAACCTGTCCTGTTGAATTGGTAAGGCTGATGATAATGTTATTGAAAGTAGCACTAATGTGTGCTTCACCCGAAGCCTCCACCTTTACTATTTTCTTCTTTACCGCTTTAGTTTGCTTAGCCATGTTTTATGTTATTGGTTATTGGTTAACAGTTATTCGATATCAACGATTAACTGTTAACCATTAACTTATTTTATTTTGTTACTTTTTTCTTGTTAGCAACTGTCTTACGTTTTCCTTTACGTGTGCGGCAGTTATTTTTTGTTTTCTGTCCGCGTACCGGTAAACCAACACGATGACGGATACCACGGTAGCAACCGATATCCATTAATCGCTTAATGTTCAGCTGAACTTCCGAGCGTAATGCTCCTTCTACCTTTACCTGGTCGTTAATGATAGAACGTATCTTGTTCAGATCATTATCATCCCATTGCTCTACTTTTTTATTCCAGTCAACACCAGCTTCGGTAAGGATCTTTTGTGCAGTCGTCCTTCCTATGCCATAAATGTAGGTAAGACCTATCTCACCTCTCTTGTGTTTTGGTAAATCAATACCTGATATACGAGCCATTTTTATTAATTAAAGATTTTTATTCTTACTTATTAGTTTTTATGATGAAGTCAGAATATATAATAATTCCGGCTTCAAGGATTTTATCCCTGACGCTGCTTAAAGCGTGGGTTCTTTTTGTTAATTACATATAAGCGTCCTTTACGTCTTACAATCTTGCAATCCACGCTGCGTTTTTTAAGTGAAGGTTTTACTTTCATCTCTTACTTTTCTTTACCTGTTTATCTAAACAGCTTGTTATTTATACCTGTATGTTATTCTTCCTTTACTAAGATCGTATGGCGACATTTCCACTTTTACCTTATCACCAGGGAGGATCTTTATATAATTCATCCTCATTTTTCCTGAGATGTGAGCGATGATCTCATGACCATTCTCCAACTCAACCCTGAAGGTAGCATTTGATAATGCCTCTGTTATTGTACCGTCCTGCTCTATAGCAGTTTGTTTCGCCATTTATCCTACTGTTGATGCTAATTCTGTTATATTCTGATTCTTTAATACTGACTTTTCTATCTCTGCAAATGATGACAATACTTCTGCCTCATGTTCTGTTACTGCTATTGTATGTTCGAAGTGTGCTGATGGCTTTCTATCTTTTGTTACTACTGTCCATCCATCATTCAACTGCTTCACATTCTTCGTTCCCATATTAATCATTGGCTCAATCGCAAGTGTCATTCCTGGTTTAAGTACTGCTCCTGCTCCCTTCTTGCCATAGTTAGGCACTTCAGGCTTTTCATGCAGAGACTTTCCTACACCATGACCTACTAACTCCCGAACTACACCGTAACCATGACGTTCAGCATAATCCTGAATAGCTGCACTGATATCTCCTACGCGGTTACCAAATCTCGCTTTTTCAATTCCGAGCTCCAGTGACCGGAGCGTTACACGCAGCAATTGCAGAATGTCTGCATCAGTTACATGAACAGGGAATGTGTAAGCTGAATCGCCATGAAAGCCATTCATATATGCACCACAGTCAATTGACACTACATCTCCTTCTTTCACAAGTCTCTTACCAGGTATGCCATGCACCACTTCATCGTTAATTGAGATGCAAAGAGTATTTGCATATCCATGATAACCTTTAAAGGACGGTGTTGCACCATGATCACGCAGGAAAGCTTCAGCTATTTCATCAAGCTTTGCTGTTGTGACTCCCGGCTGAAGATGCAATGCTACTTCTGCCAATGTTTTTCCTACAAGTAAAGAACTCTTTCTTATTAACTCAACTTCTTCTTCGGTTTTATATATGATCGACCCTGCAGACATTCAACAATTTTCCTATATATAAAACATCAACTATTTAAACTGCTGCACCAACAGCAGAACTACTTCTTCCTTTAATACGACCTGACTTCATCAAACCATCGTAATGACGCATCAGGAGATGGCTTTCAATCTGCTGCAAAGTATCAAGAACAACACCTACAAGAATAAGAAGTGATGTTCCGCCATAGAACTGTGCAAACTGTGTATTCATTCCTGCAATCTTTCCGAAAGATGGAAGGATAGCAACTGCTGCCAGGAATAATGAACCCGGTAATGTAATCTTTGACATTACTTCGTCAATGAACTCTGAAGTTTTACGACCTGGCTTAACACCTGGAATAAAACCACCGTTCTTCTTCATATCATCAGCCATCTGGCTTGGATTAACAGCAATGGCAGTATAGAAATATGTAAATATTATAATCAACAATGCAAACAACAGATTGTACCATGGAGAATGGAAATCAGTAAGAGCGCCTGCAACTCCCTGCCATGAAGATGATTCAGGGAAGAACTGTGCAACCGTTGCCGGAATGAACATAATTGCCTGAGCAAATACGATTGGCATTACACCTGCAGCATTCACTTTTAATGGTATGTACTGACGTACTCCACCATATTGACGGTTTCCAACTATCTTCTTCGCAAACTGTACAGGAATTTTTCTTGTCCCCTGTACGAGTAGTATTACAAATACCACCACTGCAAAGAGTGCCACTATTTCAAATAAGAAAACAACAAGGCCACCCTGACCATTCAAACGTGATTCAAGCTCTTTCCATAATGCAAAAGGAAGACGTGCAATAATACCGGTCATGATGATAAGTGAAATACCATTACCAAGACCTTTTTCAGTGATACGCTCTCCCAGCCACATGATAAACAATGTACCTGCAATAATGATGAGTGTTGAACTGAACATAAAGAAGAATGGTGATTCCTGATATGTCATCAATGCACCCGGAGCCTGTGAACGTAAATTGATAAGATAACCAGGTGCCTGGAATGCCACAACTGCTACAGTGAGCAAACGTGTGTACTGGTTGATCTTCTTACGGCCGCTTTCTCCTTCTTTCTGTAATTTCTGGAAATAAGGAACAGCAATACCTAACAGCTGGATCACGATAGATGCAGAGATGTAAGGCATTATACCTAACGCAACAACAGATGCCTGAGAGAATGCTCCACCGGCAAACATATCGAGGAGGCCAAGAATACCACCTGATGTCTGATTCTGAAGTCCTGCCAGCTTATTTGGGTCTACGCCCGGCAACACCACATGTGCTGCAAAGCGATACACAAGCAGGAACAACAATGTATTGAGAATGCGTGAACGCAGTTCATCAATAGTAAAGATGTTTCGTAAGGTTTGTATAAAGTTCTTCATAGTTTATTGAGCAATTGCTGCTGTTCCACCTGCTTTTTCTATTGCATCCTTTGCTGTTGCAGAAAAGGCATGTGCTGTTATATTGATCTTACCTTTTAACTCTCCACGACCTAAAATCTTAACCCTGTCTCTTTTAGAGGCAAGACCATTCTGAACAAACACTTCATGATTAAACTCAGTGATATTACGATCAACAAGTTTTTGAAGAACATCGAGGTTGATACCTGTATATTCAACACGATTGATGTTTGTAAAACCAAACTTTGGCAGACGGCGTTGCAGTGGCATCTGACCACCTTCAAATCCTGCCTTTCTGCTGTAACCGCTTCTTGACTGAGCACCTTTATGACCACGTGTAGATGTTCCACCATGACCAGATCCTGTACCACGACCTATGCGCTTGTCTTTCTTAACTGCGCCTTTTGCTGGTTTTAAATTATGTAGTTCCATTTCGATTCGGCTCTTTATATATTTTCAACTGTAACCAGGTGTTGTACCTTGGTGATCATTCCTTTTATCTGTGCGTTGTTTTCAACTTCCACAGTTTTGTGCATCCTGAGTCCAAGAGCTTTCAACGTACGCTTCTGCACTTCTGAACGGTCGATGCCACTTTTTACCTGAGTTATTTTCAATTTTCCCATTGCTCTATATATTATCCGTTGAACACTTTTGACAATTCAACTCCGCGTTGTTCAGCAACACTTTTTGGATCACGCATTTTCAATAATGCATCAATAGTTGCTTTTACAACATTGTGTGGGTTTGATGATCCTTTAGATTTTGCAAGTACGTCCTTCACTCCAACGCTTTCCAGTACTGCACGCATCGCACCACCTGCAATTACTCCTGTTCCTGGAGCTGCGGGCTTAAGGAAAACACGGGCACCACCAAACTTACCTTCCTGCTCATGAGGCACTGTACCTTTAAACACAGGAACCTTCACCAGGTTTTTCTTTGCATCATCAATGCTTTTGGTAACGGCATCAGATACTTCTTTTGCTTTACCTAAACCATGACCTACAACACCTTTTTCATCACCTACAACAGTAATTGCTGCAAAGCCGAATGCACGTCCACCTTTTGTAACCTTAGTTACACGATTGACAGCTACCAGCTTATCATGAAGTTCGGTCTCTGTTGATTTAACCCTTTTGCTTCTATTATCCATTTTGTTAAAATGCCTGTTTTAAATTTTTAGAATTGTAATCCTGCTTCACGTGCTCCTTCAGCAAGTGCTTTAACACGACCATGATAAAGGTATCCACCGCGGTCGAACACTACTTCCTTGATTCCGGCATTGATTGCCTTTTCACCGATAAGTTTTCCAACTGCAGTTGCCTGTTCAAGCTTTGCTGTTTTTGTTTCAACACCACCTTCACGGGAAGAAACAGCAGCAACAGTTAAGCCCTGAACATCATCGATGAGTTGAGCATAGATCTGCTTATTGCTGCGGAACACTGATAACCTCGGGCGCTCAGATGTACCTTTTATCACTTTACGGATGCGCTGACGGATCTTACCTCTGCGTACTTCTTTATGACTTTGCATGACAATTAAAATCTTTAATTATTTTTTAGCTGCTGACTTTCCAGCTTTACGTCTTAATGTTTCACCAACGAACTTAATACCTTTTCCTTTGTATGGCTCAGGCTGGCGCAGTGAGCGGATCTTTGCCGTAACCTGACCGATCAACTGCTTGTCATGACTTTCAAGCGTGATGATTGGGTTCTGACCTTTCTCCTGGCGTGTTGCAACCTTGATTTCTGCAGGAAGTTCAAACACTACATGGTGAGAATATCCTAATACAAGGTCAAGCATCTGTCCCTGGTTTGTTGCACGGTAACCCACACCTACCAGTTCCTGTTCAACTTTGAAACCTGTAGATACACCGGTAACCATATTCTGAATCAATGCACGATATAAACCATGCAATGCTCTATGTCTTTTCTGTTCAGTAGGACGGTTAACCGACAGCGTCGTTCCGTCAACACTTACAGAAATATCGTCAGTAAGTTTTTGTGTAAGCGTGCCTTTTGGACCTTTTACAGTAACCACTGAATCGTTAACTGAAACCTGCACCCCATTTGGAAGCTGCACTGGTAGTTTTCCTATACGTGACATGATTCTATTTCTTCTTTAACTATTAATATACATAACAGATTACTTCACCACCTACACGCAGATTACGTGCTTCCTTATCTGTCATAAGTCCTCTTGATGTAGAGATGATTGCTATACCAAGGCCATTGATGACACGTGGCAGCTTATCAGCATGTACATACTTACGTAAACCCGGACGGCTTACACGACGAATTGAACTTATTGCAGACAGTTTGGATACTGGATTATACTTCAAGGCAATTTTTATATTACCCTGTCTGTTATCTGTTTCTTCGAATTTATAATTTGATATAAAACCCTTATCGTAAAGAATTTTTGTCAGCTCTTTTTTGAAATTAGAAGCCGGCACCTCCACAACTCTGTGATTTGCTTTTACAGCGTTCCGTACACGGGTTAAGTAATCTGCTATCGGATCAGTCATTAGTATTCTTTTAATTAGTAATCGTTATCCGTAAAATTTATTTAGTTAATTATTTTTTACCAGGATGCTTTAGTTACACCTGCAATTTTACCTTCCAGGGCCATCTTTCTGAACATCACTCTGCTGATGCCGAATTGTTTCATATATCCACGTGGGCGGCCGGTGAGTTTGCAACGGTTGCGCACGCGACATGGAGAAGCGTTACGTGGAAGCTTTTGAAGTCCTTCATAATCGCCTGCTTCTTTTAAAGCTTTACGCTTTTCTGCAAACTTTTCAACGGTGCGAATTCTCTTTAACTCGCGTGCTTTGATGCTTTCTTTTGACATGCTATATATATATTACTTAGCCTGGTTCTTAAATGGCATTCCAAATTCTTTTAATAATTCCATCGCCTCATTATCCTTCTGAGCAGAAGTAACGAAAGTGATATCCATACCCATGATCTTGTTTACCTTGTCGATATCGATCTCAGGGAATATGATCTGCTCAGTGACGCCCAGCGTATAATTGCCACGGCCATCGAAGCCTTTATCATTTACACCACGGAAATCGCGGATACGTGGTAATGAAACAGAGATCAACCTGTCGAGGAACTCATACATACGATCTCCACGTAATGTCACTCTAACTCCTATAGGAACACCTGCGCGGAGTTTAAAGTTCGAGATGTCTTTTTTCGACTTCGTTGAAACTGCCTTTTGACCGGTGATGTTGGTCATTTCATTGATAGCGCCTTCAATAAGCTTCTTATCAGAAGTTGCATCACCAACACCCTGGTTCACGCAGATCTTCTCCAGCTTAGGCACCTGCATCAGGCTTTTATACTTGAAGCGTTCCATGAGAGACTTTGCAATCTCATTTTTATATTTTTCTCTTAACCTTGGTGCGTAACTCATGATTTAATTACCTCCCCTGATTTTTTTGCATAACGTACTAATTTACCATCTGCCACTTTGCGTCCTACACGTGTTGGCTTACCACCTTTTGGATCCACAAGCATCACTTTTGAAATATGAATTGCTGCTTCCTTACGTGTAATTCCACCTTGTGTATTCTGTGCATTCGGGCGTGTTGCTTTCGACACCATGTTCACTTTTTCTACCAACACTTTTCTGTCGGCAGGGATCACTTCCAGGACCTTGCCCTGCTGACCCTTGGAGTCGCCGCTGATCACCTTTACAATATCCCCTTTACGGATATTGAGCTTCGGCTGCTTATTATTTTTTCTTTCCATTTTACAATACCTCCGGTGCTAATGAAACTATTTTCATGAACTGCTTCTCACGTAACTCACGTGCTACAGGACCGAAGATACGCGTGCCGCGAAGTTCGTCCTGGTTGTTAAGCAGAACTACAGCGTTATCGTCGAAGCGTATATATGATCCATCATTACGGCGAACTTCTTTGCTCACACGAACCACAACAGCTTTTGATACTGTTCCTTTCTTAACGTTACCTGAGGGTAATGCATTCTTAACCGTTACAACGATTTTATCACCCAGTGAAGCATAACGCTTCTTTGTTCCGCCAAGCACCCGGATACAGAGCACTTCTTTGGCACCGCTGTTATCGGCTACAACTAATCTTGACTCTTGCTGTATCATTTTAGTTTCAGATTTACAGACCTCTCTTCATTGCTGAACCGGTTTCTGTATTAAATATTGAACCTTGAATTAATTATTTTGCTTTTTCTACTACTTGAACCAGTCTCCAGCGCTTAAGCTTGCTCATCGGACGGGTTTCCATTATTGTTACTGTATCTCCTACACCGCATTCATTCTTTTCATCATGAGCCATGAATTTCTTGGTCTTTTTGATGAATTTACCGTACATCGGATGTTTTTCGCGACGCTCAACGCTAACCACGATTGACTTATTCATTTTCGTACTGGTAACAATACCTGTACGTTCTTTACGAAGTGCTCTTTCCATTTCCATGATTACTGAGCTGATTGATTTTGAGTAATGCGTTTTTTCAATTCTGTTTCAAGACGAGCAATTACCTTACGGCTACTGCGCAGCTTCATTGGGTTCTCCATTGGAGATACTGCATGTGCCAGTTTCATTTTACGATAGCTGGCTCGCTCTTCACCTATTTTTGCACGAACCTCTTCAGTGGTAAGGTCCTTTACTATGTTCTGTTTCATGACGCTTTCTTTTTTTTATTAAGCTTCGTAATCAGGTCTTATTACAAACTTTGTAGTTACCGGAAGTTTTTGTGCTGCAAGGCGTAATGCTTCTTTCGCAGTTTCCATTGATACACCTTCCGCTTCAAATATCACTGTACCTGGTCTTACTGTTGCAACCCAATACTCAGGTGCTCCCTTTCCTTTACCCATACGTACTTCCTGTGGCTTGCGGGTAATTGGCTTATCAGGAAATATGCGGCACCATATCTGACCTTCACGTTTCATGAAGCGGGTTACTGCAACCCTAGCTGCTTCGATCTGGCGTGAGGTGATCCAATGCGTTTCAAGTGACTTGATGGCAAATGATCCGAAAGCTATACTGGTTCCCCTTGTGGCTGCACCACTCGGTACCATTTTATGTTGTTTCCTGAACTTGGTCTTCTTCGGCTGTAACATGATTCAAGCTATGTCAAATATTATTATTGAATTAATTATTGGATTTTGAACGTCCACCACGATCTCCACCACCTCTTCTGTCTCCACCTCCACGGCGCTCACCTCTTGGACGGTCGCTGCGCTCATTTCTTTCCGGACGATCACCACCTTTTCCACCTTTAACAGTTCCGGCAATTCCGAAATTTGGAGAAAGGTCGCGTTTACCATAAACTTCACCACGGCAGATCCATACTTTCACTCCGATCAGTCCATAAGTTGTTAATGCCTCGCCTAGTGCATAATCGATATCAGCACGGAATGTATGTAATGGAATACGTCCTTCTTTATATTGTTCTGTACGTGCCATTTCAGCACCACCCAAACGACCTGCAACCATCACCTTAATTCCTTCTGCACCCATTCTCATGGTAGAAGCAACTGAAGTTTTCATTGCACGACGGAAAGAGATACGCGCTTCAAGCTGGCGGGCAATACCATCGGCAACCAATTGTGCATCCAGTTCTGGGCGTTTTATTTCATATATATTGATCTGCACATCTTTACGAGTAAGTTTCTTAAGCTCTTCTTTAAGCTTATCAACTTCTTGTCCGCCTTTTCCGATTACGATTCCCGGACGTGCCGTATGAATTGTAACTGTAATTAGCTTTAATGTACGCTCAATAACGATTTTAGAAACGCCACCTTTGGAAAGACGGGCCATCAGGTATTTCCTGATGTTTTCATCTTCTACCAGTTTGTCAGCGTAATTATCACCGCCATACCAGTTAGAATCCCATCCTCTGATGATGCCTAAACGATTACCTATCGGGTGTGCCTTTTGTCCCATTCGCTATTATTAATTTTCTTTTGTTTCTACTGTTGTAACTTGAGCAGCTGATTTAGAACCAACTACCAGGGTAATATGATTTGAACGTTTTCTGATACGATGACCACGGCCTTGAGGGGCTGGGCGAAGACGTTTCAATTGACGTCCACCATCAACAAACACCTCTTTAACGATCAGTTCTTGTTCTTCAATTCGATCTCCCTCATTCTTTGATTGCCAGTTGTTTAGAGCTGACATTAGAAGTTTTTCTAAACGTCCTGCAGCTTCTTTTGTACTGAAACGAAGAATGTTTAATGCCAGGTCAGCTCTCTTACCACGGATCAGATCAGCAACTAGTCTCATCTTACGTGGTGAGGTTGGGCAGTTAGTTAATTTCGCGAAGGCTATTGTTTTCAGCTCTTCCTTGCGCGCATCCGCTGCAACTCTTTTACGTGCTCCCATGGTTATTTACTTCCTTTATCTTTATTTCCTGCATGACCTCTGAAAGTGCGGGTTGGAGCAAACTCCCCAAGCTTATGACCCACCATGTTTTCAGAAACGTATACTGGAATGAACTTATTTCCATTATGAACGGCAAAGGTCTGACCTACGAACTCTGGAGAAATCATGCTCCTGCGTGACCATGTCTTGATTACCGTCTTTTTCTTACCGTCAGCCATAGCAAGCACTTTTTTATCAAGCGCCTGATCTATATAAGGACCTTTTTTTAGTGAACGACTCATTATATTCTGATTTCAGGTTTTATTTCTTACGTCTTTCGATGATGTATTTATTTGATGGATTGCTCTTACGACGAGTCTTATAACCTTTCGCAATTAATCCTTTACGTGAACGTGGATGACCTCCTGATGCACGTCCTTCACCACCGCCCATTGGGTGATCAACCGGGTTCATTGCAACACCTCTAACTCTTGGACGACGTCCTAACCAACGATTACGTCCTGCTTTTCCAGCACTTGATTTATTATGGTCAGCATTAGAAACTGTTCCAATAGATGCCATACAAGTTACCAGGATAATTCGTGTTTCACCTGAAGGAAGTTTAATTGTAGCATATCTTCCGTCACGTGCAGCAAGCTGAGCATATGATCCTGCGCTGCGGGCAATCTTACCACCCTGACCAGGACGCATTTCAATATTGTGAATCAATGTTCCCAGTGGAATATCCTTTAATGGTAATGTGTTACCGATTTCAGGAGCAGCAGTTTCACCGGAAAGTATTTCCTGTCCAACCTTTAGTCCGTTTGAAGCCAGGATATAACGCTTCTCTCCATCTTTGTATGTTACAAGTGCAATGAATGAAGTTCTATATGGATCGTACTCAATAGTAGATACTGTTCCAGGGATACCTATTTTATCGCGTTTGAAATCAACGATACGATAAAGTTTTTTATGACCACCACCAATATAACGCATGGTCATTTTACCATTATTGTTACGGCCACCTGAACGCTTCAGTGATACTGTCAACGATTTCTCAGGTTGGTTACCTACTGTTAGTTCAGCATAGTCAGTGACTACTGCGTGACGCTGTGCTGGTGTTAATGGGCGAAGTTTACGTAATGCCATATTCTAGTCTCCTCCTGATTTATATGTTGCTGAAAAAGTCAATTGCTTCACCCTTTTTCAGAGTAACGATAGCTTTCTTAGTATTTGGGCGGGCACCGGTAACAAAACCAGTTTTAGTACCACGTGATTTTGCTTTTCCACGTTGGATCATGGTATTCACAGATTCAACTGTAACACCATACATTGCTTCAACAGCTTTCTTGATGTCAATTTTATTTGCGCGACGGTCAACTATAAAACCATAACGGGGTTGCTTTTCCGTTATGCGGTTCATCTTTTCGGTAACGACCGGCTTCCTGAGGATTTCCATTTCTTCTATTGGTTTATCGTGCCAATGACACTTAGTTTATTCAGATCAACACGGCTGGAAAATTCAATTCTTTCGAATTATTCCGGCCGCGCTGTTTAATTTATTTTAATAATATATCCTCCATTACTGCAAGAGAACCTTCTGCAATCAGAAGATTCTGAGCATTTAGGATGTCGTATGTATTTAAATCCGAAGCAGTTACAACTTTATTTCCCTGCAAATTTCGGGACGACAAATATATGTTTTTATTCGTTTGTGGAATGATAATCAGCGTTTTTTTATCAGCGACTTTAAGGCTGCTGATCATATCTGTCATTTGTTTAGTCTTTGGAGCTTCAAAGTTGAAGTCTTCAAGAACCATTATACTGTTGTTCTTTGCCTTATAACTTAAAGCAGATATACGAGCTAGACGCTTTAACTTCTTGTTTAATTTGAATGAGTAATCTCTTGGTCTTGGTCCAAATACACGTCCACCACCAACAAATACTGGAGACTTCATAGAACCTGCACGAGCTCCACCTGTACCCTTTTGGCGCTTCAGCTTTTTAGTAGTTCCTGATACCTCATTTCTTTCTTTTGACTTATGAGTTCCCTGACGTTTGTTAGCAAGATGCTGTTTAACGTCGAGATAAATTGCATGATCATTCGGCTCAATTCCGAAGATGTCAGAGCTAAGGCTCACCTTGCGGCCTGTATCCTGACCTGAGATTTTTACAACTGTTAATTCCATGATTATTTCTCCACTGTTACGAATGAACCTTTGTGTCCCGGAACTGCACCTTTTATCAAAATAAGGTTTTGCTCTGGCAACACTTTAACTACCTGAAGATTTGACATTTTTACACGGTCAGTTCCCATATGTCCCGCAGTACGGATACCTGGAAATACACGTGATGGCCAAGAAGAAGCACCTCTTGATCCTGGTGCACGTAAGCGGTTATGCTGACCGTGAGTAGATCCACCCACACCGCTGAAACCGTGACGTTTTACAACACCTTGAAATCCTTTTCCTTTTGAAGTACCTACAACTTCACAAAAATCGCCTTCAGCAAAAAGGTCAACTTTAAGAACATCACCAAGACTTACTTCCTGGTCAAAGTCACGGAACTCCACCAGCTTCTGCTTTGGAGTAGTCTGTGCCTTTTCAAAATGTCCCTTCATTGCTTTGGTAGTGCTCTTTTCGCGCTTCTCCCCAAAGGCAAGTTGAACAGCTGAATAGCCGTCTTTTTCTGCAGTCTTCACATGTGTAACAACACATGGTCCTGCCTCAATAACTGTACATGGAATGTTCTTTCCTTCAGCATCGAAGATGCTGGTCATTCCGATCTTTTTTCCTATTATTCCTGCCATCTTAACTAACTTATTAGTTGTTTTGGTCTATATGATAATTAATAAATATGATTTAAGAACGATACTCTACTGCAAATGGAAATCCTACTTAAACTTTGATTTCCACCTCAACTCCACTTGGGAGTTCAAGTTTCATCAGGGCATCTACAGTTTTTGCAGTGGAGCTGTAGATATCAAGCAGACGCTTGTATGAACAAAGTTGAAACTGCTCACGCGCCTTTTTATTTACGTGTGGCGAACGTAAAACCGTGTAGATCTTCTTCTCAGTTGGCAGTGGAATCGGTCCGCTGACAATTGCACCAGTTGGTTTTACTGTTTTCACGATTTTCTCTGCTGATTTATCAACCAGATTGTAATCGTATGATTTAAGTTTGATTCTGATTTTCTGGCTCATGGCCTGTTTGATTTTGTAAGAACGATATATAAATGAATAAACTTAGTCTTAAACTTTTTCAGCAGCACGACCTTTTACTTTCGCAATTACTTCTTCTGAAAGTGATTTTGGAACTTCTGAATAATGTGAAAACTCCATGGTTGAAGATGCACGTCCTGAAGTGATCGTACGAAGTGATGTTACATAACCGAACATTTCTGACAGTGGTACTTTTGCTTTTACCACCTGTGCACCAGCACGAGTATCCATACCTTCCATCTGTCCACGACGTTTGTTAAGGTCACCCATAACATCACCAAGATTTTCATCAGGTGTTACTACTTCAACCTTCATTACCGGCTCAAGAAGTACTGGTTTCGCTTTTGGAACTGCTTCACGGAAAGCCGTCTTTGCACAGATTTCGAATGATAATGCATCAGAGTCAACGTTGTGGTATGAACCATCAAACAGACGAACTTTCAGGCTATCCATTGTATAACCAGCAAGAACGCCATTCGCCATTGCTTCTCTGAAACCTTTCTCTACTGAAGGTATAAATTCACGTGGGATATTACCACCAGTAATTTCATTCACAAACTGTAGTCCGCCTTTGCTCTTTGCAATATCAAAGTCAGCATCAACTGGACCAAGTTCAAATTGTATATCAGCAAACTTACCACGACCACCGGTTTGTTTCTTATAAACTTCACGGTGAGTAACGTTAGAAGTAACTGTTTCTTTATATGATACCTGTGGTGCGCCCTGGTTACATTCAACCTTAAACTCGCGTTTTAAACGATCAACAATAATTTCAAGGTGAAGCTCACCCATACCGCTGATGATGGTCTGACCAGTTTCAATGTCAGAGTTTACACGGAATGTTGGATCCTCCTCAGCTAATTTAGCCAATGCCATTCCCAGCTTGTCCTGGTCAGCCTGAGTTTTTGGCTCAACAGCAAGACCAATAACCGGTTCCGGGAAGCTCATCGATTCAAGAACGATAGGATGCTTCTCATCACAAAGTGTGTCACCAGTTTTTATATCCTTAAATCCAACTGCTGCTCCGATATCTCCTGCTTCAATTGTCTCAATTGGATTTTGCTTATTCGCATGCATACGGATGATACGGGAGATACGCTCGTTCTTACCTGTACGTGCATTTAATACATATGAACCTGCATCCAGTTTACCTGAATAAACACGGAAGAAAGCAAGGCGACCAACGAATGGGTCAGTTGCAATCTTAAATGCAAGAGCAGCAAATTTATCAGACGGATCAGGCCTTCTTTCTTCTTCTTTTTCAGTATCAGGATTTATTCCTGTAACTGAAGGAACATCCATAGGACTTGGAAGGAATGCCATAACTGCATCAAGCATGGTTTGAACACCTTTATTCTTAAAGGCAGAACCACACATGATCGGAGTGATCTTCATAGCACACGTTGCTTTGCGGATCGCTGCAATCATTTCTTCTTCAGTAATCGAATCAGGATTATCGAAGAACTTCTCCATCAGCTTGTCATCAAACTCAGCGATTGCCTCAACAAGCTTCTCACGCCACATATTTACATCAGCCTGCAAATCATCAGGAATCGGAATTTCAGTGTATGTCATACCCTGAGTTTCATCATTCCAAACAATTGCTTTATTACTAATCAAGTCAACAACACCCTTGAACTTTTCTTCAGCACCAATCGGAACCTGAAGGGGAACAGGGTTACCTGCCAGCATCTCACGCACCTGCTTAACTACATTGAAAAAGTCAGCACCAGCACGGTCCATTTTATTTACGAAACCAATCCGAGGTACATTGTACTTATTCATCTGGCGCCATACAGTCTCAGACTGTGGCTCAACACCACCAACAGCACAGAAAAGAGCTACTGCACCATCAAGAACACGTAGTGAACGCTCCACTTCTACAGTAAAATCAACGTGACCAGGAGTATCGATGATATTCATCTTATACTTCTTTGTCTCTGGAGAAGTCTGTCCGTTTTTAGTTGGATAGCTCCAGTAAGTTGTTGTTGCAGCTGAAGTAATTGTTATACCGCGCTCCTGCTCCTGAACCATCCAGTCCATAGTAGCAGCACCATCGTGTACCTCACCAATTTTATGAGTAACACCGGTATAATATAATATACGCTCCGTTGTAGTGGTCTTTCCTGCATCGATGTGTGCAGAAATTCCAATATTACGAACGTATTTGAGATCTATTTTCGCCTCAGCAGCCATTGTTATTTTTCTCCTTGTATCTTATCTAATTTATTTCTTCTATTCTTAGTTCGCCTTAAAGTGGGAGAATGCTTTATTTGCTTCTGCCATTCTATGAGTATCATCTTTCTTCTTAACAGCAGCACCTTCACCTTTTGAAGCAGCAAGGATTTCGCCCGCTAATCTGTCAGCCATACTCTTCTCATTACGCTTTCTTGCATATAAAATCATCCACTTCATTCCCACAGCTATTTTCCTGTCAGGACGAACTTCAGATGGAATCTGGAATGTTGCACCACCAACTCTGCGGCTCTTTACTTCAACTGCTGGCATTACGTTGTTAAGTGCAGTCTTCCATGTGTCAAGGCCATTAACGCCACTATCTTTAGTACGCTTCTCCACCTTTTCAATTGCATCGTAGAAAATTTCGTAGCTGGTTCCCTTTTTACCAGAATACATCATGCAATTCACAAAGCGGGTTACTAACGGATCGTTAAACTTTGGATCTGGCAACAGAATTCTTTTTTTAGGTTTCGATTTCCTCATGACTTAATATGCAAGTATTATTTACTTTCTTTTCTGATTATTTCTTTGACGCTGCAGCACCTGCCTTTGGTTTCTTAGTACCATATTTTGATCTGCGCTGATTACGGCCATCAACTCCTGATGTATCCAGAGTACCACGGATGATGTGGTAACGAACTCCCGGAAGATCTTTTACCCTGCCGCCGCGAATCATCACAATAGAGTGCTCCTGCAGGTTATGGCCTTCTCCAGGAATATATGCTGTAACCTCAAATTTGTTAGTGAGTCGCACCCTGGCCACCTTACGCATAGCTGAATTTGGCTTCTTTGGTGTAGTTGTATATACACGTGTACATACACCTCTGCGCTGTGGACAGGAGGTCAGTGCGGGTGATTTACTCTTATCAACCAGCTTTGAGCGTCCCTTGCGAACTAACTGCTGAATAGTTGGCATTCTTTATCTTTTTTTCGTATTACGTTTTACTTAAAATACACTATACCCCTAAAAAGGGAGCGCAAAAATACAAATCGTTTCCAGATTATCAAGCTGGTGTTTAAAATAATTTTGAACGGCACCTATTGCCCGGTTTGAGTTTAAGGGAAGGATTGAATTCTTCACTAAAATCCAAACAATCAACTATTTATGAGCTTAGTCGACTTCTTAGCAAACCAGCCTGGTAGCAGAATTCAATCCGCTTATTTGTTGAGAACACCACACGATTGCATGGAAGATGGACTTTTATTGCAGGGTTGGCACGGTTGGCATCAGAAAAATGCCTCAGCTCAGAATAAGGTCAATATTAAAGCGGGTTCCCTTATTTTCAATAGAATCAACTTCAATAGTTCCCTGATGAGTCCTGATAATATTATGGGTAGAGGCTAAACCAAGTCCCATTCCATTTGGCTTGCCTGTATAATAAGGCTCGAAAATCCGGGAAAGATCTTCCTTACTCATGCCACAACCATTGTCTTCTATTATTATACTGCACTTCTTATTAATGCAGTCAGATGATATCCTGATCACCCCTTTATCCGGCTCCACGGCTTCAATTGCATTTATTAAGATATTCAAAAGTGCCATGATCAGCTTGGGCTCATCAGCTTCCAACTTGGCGTCCACTTTAAAGTCCGTCTCAATTACGATGTTTTTCAAAGCTGCCCTATCCCTGGCAAGTGCAATAGTTTTATTTAATATGTCGTGAAGAGATATGGTTGCTGACTTGATCTCTGTGGGTCTTGAATGTTCGATCAATTCAGTAACCAGATCGTTGATCCTTTTACTGTTTCGTTTAATTATTTCAAAGTACTTTTTATATTCTTCATCATTTATATCTTCTTCCAATTGCTCAACAGAAAGATTGATATTAGTGAGTGGATTACGCACTTCATGTGCTAAAGTCCTTGCAACACGTCCTGTAACGGCAAGTTTTTCGGCAATCACCAGCTCCCTCTCAGCTTTTTTCCTTCTTGTCATATCATGCACTACTCCCTGGTAATAAACATTTCCACGCTCATCTACCCTTTGGACACTTGCAGCCAGTGTGCAGTATTTCAGATTTCCAAACTTATCCTTCAGTGTAACTTCGAAATTGGAATAGCTGCCGGTTCTGTTTATTGATTCAATGAATTTATTTCTGTCTTCTTTGTTCTGGTACAATTGCATTGCATTCATGGAAAGCAATTCCTCCCGTGAATAACCAAATAACCTTTCTGCAGATTTACTAATGTCCAGAATATCTCCTCGATCATTTGATATATAAATTACATCATATGAATTTTCGAAGATGGTCCTGAATTTACTTTCACTTGATTTCAACTTCTTAAGCATTCTGCTTTGCTCAAGTGAATAGCGAATACTGCGTTCTAATTTTTCTGCATCGATCTCTCCTTTTACCAGGTAATCAGCAGCACCTAACTCCATTGCCATAAGGTCAACCTCTTCACTGCCAAGTCCGGTAAGCAAAATAGCCGGAGCATCAATACCGGAATCCCTGCAGAATTTAAGAAGATCAAGACCGGTTTTAATTCCTAAAAGATAATCGAATATATATATATCATATTCAAATCGTCCGATCTCTGCCAGCGCCTTATCATAATTATCAATCCATACTAATTTATATGGGCTATTGCGGATCTCACTAAAGTACTCTTTGAAAAGGAGATAATCATCTGCATCATCTTCAACGAGGAGTATTTTAATTTCATCTGTATTCAGCATGCCTAAACCTCCATATTATAGGCTTTCATTTTATTATAAAGCGTCTTTCTGTCAATATTTAAAATCTTAGCTGCTTTACTTTTATTGTAATTTACCTCTTTAAGTACTTTTATTATCAGATCATACTCAGCTTCAAGTGCTGCTGATTTCAAATCCGGTCGTTCCTCTCTGTGTTCATCATGGGCGGCATGATGTACTTCTGGTTTTTCTTCCGGAATAGCCATTGTAGTTCTACTGAAATTCGAAATTTCAAATGGCAGTGAACGACCTTCAATTACTGTCCCTTCAGTTAATAATGCAGCGCGACGAATTACGTTTTTCATCTCACGAAGATTACCATACCATGGATATTTCAGGAACTGATCTTCTACATCAGGAGCGAAGCCGACAAGCTCTTTGCTTAATTCCTGATTTGCTATACTTAAAAAATGTTTTGCAAACAGTAGTATATCATCCCTTCTATCCCGGAGCGACGGAACCACTAAATGAAATTCATTGAACCTGTGATAAAGGTCTTCACGGAATTTACCCTTTTTATATGCATCCGACAAATTCTCATTACTTGCAACAATGATCCTTACATCAATTGGAATTTCCTTATTACCTCCTATGCGCTTTACTTTTCTCTCCTGCACTACACGCAACAATGATGATTGAACATCATAGGGAAGATTTGTGATCTCATCAAGAAATATTGTACCGCCATTTGCCAATTCGAAGTGACCGATCTTAGTTGCAAGTGCCCCGGTAAACGATCCTTTCTCATGACCAAACAGCTCACTACCTGCAAGCTCTTTTGAAATTGCTCCACAATCCATCGCTACAAATGGCTGTTTATGCCTTTTACTTTTCTTATGAATAGTTTGAGCAATTGCTTCCTTACCTGCTCCACTTTCACCATATATAATAACACTATAGTTTGTTGGTGAAACAAGTTCAATCTGTCGCATCAGTTCTTTCGACTGTGCACTCTTTCCGAATATATATTCATTACGGCCATTGCTTACTCTTGCCTTGGCAGGTTCAGAACTGTCTGTCTCAACATGATCCGGAGCTTCAATCATTCTCACAGGATTTGATTTATTCTGCAGAGCATTTTTTATAAGCTGCAATGTTTCATCCGGAAGCAGAGGTTTAGCAAGGTAATCGAATGCGCCAAGTTTCATCACATTTACTGCAGTTCTGATATCAGAATATCCAGTCATGATGATGAAGGGCACTCCAGGTTCTACCTCCTGTATCCTCTTGAGAATTTCAACCCCATCCATATCTCCGAGCCGGTAATCACAAAGAACAAGATCGGCCGGTGCTACAGTGAAGGCAGCAATCCCTTTGGTCCCATTGGGAGCAAGCTCTACTTCAAAACCATTTTTAGTTAAGAAACTCTTGAGAAGCTTACTCATATCGAGATCGTCTTCAATAATTAACAATTTAGCCATAGTTTTTGAGTATGAAGAGGCGTAGTGCAAATATACAACCATTAAAATTCGGGGATTAATTTCCCCAAATCGCTTTTAAAGTTAATTAATTTTTTAGAGATGAAATAAGAATCTTCAGCAATGAAAATTCTTTATAAAACTAAAATCAATGAACTTAAAGAACGATTTACTGTTGTGTATTTATTTCCTCTTATTGGTACTATTAGTTTGCTTTTCTTAACGTACTGTTAGGTACTCCCATTAATTCACGGTACTTAACTACAGTACGACGGGCAATATTAGCACCTTTCTCTTTAAGATAGAGGGCAATAGTTGTATCAGATAGAGGTTTTGATTTATCTTCTTCCTTAATGATCTCCATTATAAGCTCCTGTACCTTTACAGCGGTTATTGGTGCATCAGCCGGATCTTCTGCAGTAAGTCCCCGCATGAACAAACTTTTTATCGGAAATATCCCAAATGCTGTTTGCACATATTTATTACTGGTGATCCTGGAAATTGTACTGATGTCATACCCTGTTGCTGTGGAAATGTCCTGAAGTATCATCGGTTTCAGATTTTTATAATCTCCAGTCTTAAAAAACTCAGGTTGCCTCTGTGCAATTGTCAGCATTACACGGCGCATCGTTGTTTCGCGTTCTTTCAATGCATTGATCAGTGAATGCGCATCTGTAACCAGATTTTGAAAATAATTCTCTGCCTGCTTCTTTTCCGATGCATTATTTGTGTTAAGATTTGCAGATGCATAATCAGGATTTACATGCAGTGTCGAATACTCTGATGATGTTAAGGTAACATACAGCTGACCTTCTTCTTCGAACACTTCAAAATCAGGAATGATCTGTTCCCTCAGCAACTCGTATTTATTTATTTCGGTAACAGGATGTGGAGTAAGCTTTCCAATATATGCAATGCATTCCTCCAATTCTTCGGCAGAGATTTTCATTGCCTGCCTGATCCTTTGAAAATGGCGCTGCACTAAGTTCTGATAGTGCTCTTCAAAAACTCTTATTGCCATTTCATTTACCAGTAATCCATTCTTCCTCTTACGCAGCAATTGTAATAAAAGGCATTCGCGCAGATCTCTGGCTCCTACACCTGCAGGTTCACACTTTTGCAGGATTTCCAGTGCTTTCTCCATCTGATGTATATCAACCAGTTTCCCATGTGCAAATCCAAAATCATATGCAACATCATCCAGTGGCCTCCTTAAATATCCATCATCTTCTAACTCATCAATTAAAAAGCAACAAAGCTGCGATAAATGTTCATCAAGATTCATCATATGCATTTGTTCCTTCAGATTCTCCTGTAAAGAATAGTATTGCACTACAGGTGTTTCATAGTATTCCTGCTGAGATTGGTTCTGTTTGTAGTTCTTCTCAAAAAGGTCATCATCCGAATTCCAGATCTCAGTATCAAGTTCTGTCTCAGCAACAGTTTGCGTTTCTTCTACCTCCTCATTCTCCGTTTCCTTTTCTAAGGCAGGGTTCTGCTCCATTTCGTTTGCTATATATTCCTGTAATGCATATCCCGACAAATGCATGATGTGCATCAGCTTCATGTGATGTTGTGACAGGTAATAGCCTTGTCTTAACTGGTGCGACTGCTTTTGCTGCTGTTTCATTGGCATAAATTTGTTTTATGCGATGCATAAGCAATTATTTGTCCACTGGTTATTAAGATGAAAAGGTGGAAATAATGTCCTAATTTTGGGAAGTTGTTTCCACAGCATATGGCTGCATTATGAAGATACCCGCATCGCTCAGGCTTTCAAGGATACTTATCACTTTTACACTTCTCCTCCTGGTTTATATAACATACCTGTTTTACGCAAGGTTGCAAAGCCTTATCGATTATTCAAACCAGGTTGATGAAACCAATAAACTTAAATATAAGATGGAAGAATGCTTTTCCTATCTTAAAGATGCAGAGATCGGCCAGCGTGGATTTCTTCTCACAAAAGATTCTATTTTCCTGGAACCCCTAGTTCTTGCAAATAATAAAATTGACAAGTCACTGAATGAACTTGCATCCTATGAACAGGTCGATCCTGAATATGTTTTCATGATCAATGATTTTATCACTGCTGCAAAGGACAGGATTATATATATTAATAAAGTTGTTGAAAGCGATCGATATGACAAAACTTATATTGGTCCCGATCTGCAGGTGCTTCTTAAAGGTAAATTGATGATGGATGACATTCGTAAAAAGATGCGAATCATTCAGAGTAAGATTGATGTTGAACTGATGGCCAGGCAGCACATCAAGAACCAGTATGTAACCATCACACCATTGTTTATGATCATCCTTTCAGTGGTGTCAATTTCGCTTGTTTATCTTGCTTACAGGATCATAGTTCGCGAACTGAAAACCAAGATCATTATTCAGAACGATCTGCAATATAACATTGATGCACTAAAAAGGTCGAATGCAGAGCTGGAACAATTTGCTTATGTTGCAAGTCATGACTTGCAGGAACCCTTGCGTAAAATTCAGACGTTTGGTAACAGATTAATTGTTAAACATAAGTCCTCACTCGATGATGATGCAAAGTTCATCATCGACAGAATGCAAAGTGCTGCAGAAAGAATGCAGGTGCTGATTAATGATCTTCTCACCTATTCGAGAATCGTAAATACGGGTGCAAGAAAATTAGAACGCATTGATCTTAAAAAATCACTGGACAATGTGCTTGATGTTCTCAGTGATGTTATATCAGCAAAGCAGGCCAAAATTACCTTCGATAATCTACCTGCTGTTCTTGCCAACCAGACACAGATGGAGCAATTATTTCAAAACCTGCTTACCAATGCTTTGAAATTTGTTTCGCCTGACAGGCAACCTGTCATTGAAATTAAGTATTCGTTAGTGGAAGGGAAACAAATACATCATGTAAAACCAATGGATGAAATTAAATCCTTTCACAAGATCTCTTTTAAAGACAACGGAATTGGATTTGATGAACAGTACGCAGAAAAAATATTTGTGATCTTTCAACGACTTCAGGGCAAATCTGAATATTCAGGTACTGGAATAGGATTGGCTATGTGTAAAAAGATTGTTGTTAATCACGATGGATATATCTTAGCAAAAAGCAAGATTGGAAAAGGCTCCGAATTTATTGTTTACCTGCCACGATTACTCTGATGAAAAATCAGTGTGTGCTGTTGATTCATCACTCGGATGATGATTATGCACAGGTTTTTTGTTTTTCTTATCAAGCTTTAAAAGAATAGATCCGATCCAGCCAAGAATCTTGTCCTTATTATCGTGAACGACATTTGACGTTACATTCTTTACCAGTAAGGGAGCAATCAGTTTAGTAATAAGCGATGAATTTCTGAAGATAAGTTTTCTTGCAATCAGATCTGCAACCAATCCAACAGAATCGCTCACTACTCCATTCTTTTCTCTTAGTAAAAACATTTGAGCTCCTTTCTTAGCCAGATGCAAAGGATGAAGTCCTTGCTTCACTTCTTTAAAACCAACTTTAATTTCTTCCTCAAGCGTTGCTCTTTGCATGCGAAGTCTTGCACGCTCTGTTCTCAGGTCTTCAATATTATTTATCGTCCTCATTCAGGTTGATCTTTTTCAGTAAGGAATTAATGATTGGTAAACGAATGTATTTATCCTTGATAACATAAACAATAATTGCAAGAAGAATATAAAAACCTGCAATGCAAAAGAAACCTATGAAAGAGTTGTCGAGTCTCTGGTTGATCCACCATGCAGCACCCAAACTAAGAAACAAAACTGCAAATACACTGAACAATGCTAATACTACAACAACAGCAATTGACGATAATATATCAGTCAGTTTATCCTGTGCGTTTAACAGTACCAGATCAATCCGTGTTTCTACGTAAGCTTTTATATTGCCTACCAGGTTTTCAATTCTGTCCTTCTCTTCCATAGGTTTTAAATATTCAGTAACAATTAATAGTTAGAAGCCATTTGCTTTCCCTTATTCTTAATAGAATTATAGTCCGCTTCCGCTTCACCTTTCAATTCATCAGCTTTTGCCTGAGCTTTATTCTTCAGGTCTTCTGCTTTTGACATTGCTTTATCTTTCAATCCTGATAATGCTTCTTTTCCTTCATCGATCTTCGCCGAAAGCTGATCAATAATATCTTCAGCACTACCTTTTATTTTTTTTCTTGTTTCACTTCCTTTATCAGGAGCAAACAATAAACCTATTACAGCACCTGCTGCCACACCGAGCAGCAATGCTCCGACTACTTTAGTTGTATCATTCATGATTTTTATTTTTTAAAAATGGTTCGCAATAATTTATTTACTCCATGAACAGGAATATTTGTGCCTTCACCTTCACTCATCTTTAAAAGAACAATGATGTATTATTTGAGGAACAGCATCATCATTATGTAGAATATATTTCCGAAAGATACAATATAAATTCAAATTGAGAATATATTTAATGTAATATATCGGGGCACTGTTTTGGAAGCTATGTGCTACAATGAAAAAATTCGATCCTTTAAGGAAAGCAGGGAAGTTTGTTGCAGGCAAGTCGGAAGTTTTAAGTCGTAAAACACTTGAAAAAAAAGAAAAGGCAAGCAGCTTTTTTGAAGACGTTGGTAATGCAACACTATTCATGAAAAATACTGCTAAGGAATTATTCTCTTTTCAGTTCGAATGGCAGGAATTCTTCAGACAGTGTTTTGAAATAGGTAACAGATCGTTTGCTCTTGTGGCAATTACAGGTGCAATTATGGGAGTTGTATTAACAATTCAATCGCGTCCTATCATGACTGATTTCGGCGCTGAATCAATGCTACCTGGAATGGTTGCTGTTTCATTGATCAGGGAGATAGGACCAGTTATAACTGCATTGATATGCGCCGGTAAAATAGGCTCTGGAATAGGCGCTGAACTGGGATCGATGAAAGTAACTGAACAGATCGATGCTATGGAAGTATCAGCAACCAATCCGGTTAAATTTCTTGTAGTAACCCGTGTGATAGCAACAACTTTTATGATTCCGTTGCTTGTGCTTTTCGCTGATGCTGCAGGATTGATTGGAAGTTGGGCTGGTGTTAATATAAAAGGTGATGTGAGTTTTATTTTATTTTTTACAAGGGCATTTGCTTCTGTAGATTTTAATGACTTCATGCCTGCTTTTATCAAGACATTTTTCTTTGGTGCTGTAATTGGCATTGTTGGCTGTTACAAAGGATTTATGGCAGGAAGAGGAACAGAAAGCGTTGGTATTGCTGCTAACTCAGCCGTTGTTATTTCCTCCCTCCTGGTAATTATTGTTGATATGATAGCAGTTCAAATCACAGATATGCTCGTATGAAACAGGAACCAACCACCAACGCTCAGCAAATACTCAGCAGCTCAACAGAAGAAAAAAAAATAATTGAAGTTAGAAACCTCAGGAAGTCATTCGGATCACAAAAAGTACTTGATAATGTTTCCTTTGATCTCTTTAACGGTGAAAACCTTGTCATACTTGGGAAATCAGGTACAGGTAAGTCAGTATTGATAAAATGTATTGTAGGGCTTCTCATTCCTGACAAGGGCACTATAAATGTACTTGGCAAGGATGTTATTAATACTGATGCAAAAGAACTCAATGAATTGAGAAAAAAAATTGGTTTTCTCTTCCAGGGTGCAGCATTATATGATTCAATGACGGTAAAAGAGAATATGGAGTTCCCATTAAAAAGAATTTGTCGTGACATGAAAGCAAATGAACGTGAGGAACGGATTGAAGAAGTTTTAGAAAATGTAGGACTTACTGATGCACTATATAAAATGCCTTCGCAACTTTCAGGAGGTATGCGCAAAAGAATAGGACTTGCGCGTACGCTTATTGTCAATCCGGTTATTATGCTTTACGATGAACCTACAACGGGCCTTGATCCTGTTACAGCTGAAGAGATAAGCTTACTCATCAATGATGTTCAGGACAAATACAAAACATCTTCAATTATTATTACACACGATATTCAGTGTGCAGACACAACTGCTGACAGAGTAATAATGCTTGATGAAGGTACAGTTCGTGCTGAAGGCACTATTGAAACGTTGAAGAAAAGTAATGATCAGTTTATTACTTCATTTTTTAAATCATAATTAAGATGGAAACAACATCGAAGTTTAAAGTACGGTTAGGGATTTTCGTGGCTGCAGGATTATTCATTTTTATAGTTGCAATATTCTTTATCGGCAGGCAAAAACACCTTTTCAGTTCTGTCTTCACATTAAGTACAAAATTAAAAAGTGTTAGTGGTCTGCAGATCGGTAATAACGTTCGCTATTCAGGAATCAATGTCGGCACTGTAGATAACATCACCATTTTAAATGATTCAACGGTTAAAGTGGATATGATTTTAGAAAAGGAGGTGCAGAAGTTCATTCAATCAGATTGCAGCGTCGTAATAGGTTCTGAAGGCATTATCGGCGATCGTGTGGTAAATATTACACAGGGTGAGGGTACTGGAAGTCCCGTTAAGAATGGTCAGAATTTAAGATCAATTGAGCCTGTGGAAACGGACGAAATCATTGCAAGTTTGAAGGTTACAGTTGAGAATGCAGAGATCATTTCAGGACAGCTGGCAGAAATGTTGTTTAGCATCAACCAGGGAAATGGAACTCTTGGAAAATTACTTAAGGACAGCACTATTGCAGGAGATTTCAGCCAGACAATGGGTAACCTGAAAAAAAGTACTGAAGGATTGAATGAAAACATGGAAGCTGCAAAAAGTAATTTTCTTTTAAAAGGATATTTCAAAAAGAAAGAAAAAGAAAAACAAAAAGAACAGGAACGTTTAGAAAAAGAAAAGCAAACAGAACAAAACAAATGATCATAAAATTTAAAATATATATATTATGAGGAATTCAGAAAAAGAAATCAAGAAGAAGCAAAACGAAGCAACTATAACCACGCCGGAGAAACCGACTCCGGATCCTGGACGTCAGGCAAAAATTCCGGTAAAAAAAGATGATGACAATGATTTTACGACACCGGAAAACCCCTCAAATAATCCGGAAACAAAAAAACCAACGTCGTTTGATGAATCAAATCCTGAATCAGAAGTTAATCAGGGTGGAAATGACACCAGCAGGAATGATCCTGACAGGATCAACCCATCAACTTCAAAAAACGCTGCACTTGGAGGCAATATCTCAAAAGGATCATTCCTGATCATCTTATTCCTTACTTTACTGATGCCTCCTAAAACGGAAGCAAAAGATCAGAGAATTAATTCTATCAAAGAAAATACAGAAGCATCGGTTCAGGCACATGCGCTGTTGACAAGATTGGATGAAATAAATAATATGGATAAGACCAACATGGCCCCTGCTGAAAAGAGAGTACTTCGGAAAGAAGTTAAAGGAATAAAACAGCAGTTAAGTGTTATCGGTGGTGGTGTATATCTTTCCGTAGGTGCTATTATAATTATTATTCTACTATTAATACTTTTAATTTGAGCTATTAAAATGTTTCTTATTAATTTCGCAACAATCCCCACCAACTCAAATAATTTAATGGAAGTTAAAAACGCACTTATTATCGATGATGAAATTGATATTTGCATGTTGCTAAAGAACTTCCTTAAGAAGAAAAACAGCGATGTTGAATGTTCCACATCATTGAAAGATGGAATACTTAAGTTCAATGAGGTTCAACCTGATTTATTAATTCTTGATCACAATCTTCCGGATGGTCGTGGCATTGATTATATAAGCAAATTCAAAGAACAACATAGAGAAAAGAATTCTTTTAAGATCATTGTGATGAGTGCCATGTCTAATCTCAAAGACATGGCACTCGCCAATGGTGCTGATTTTTTCATCGAAAAACCCATCAGCTTTAGCAGGCTTAATGATATTCTAAAGAAGTAACATTTTCCCCAATTGCAGGAATCTTCATCGCATTTATGAAGAACGCTGCTTTTTGAAAACAATTTACGCTTTAACTTTTTCAGAGGTCAATATACTGTATGCATTTATTTGTTGTTCATCAACAGATAAGAAGAACGCATCGTTAATTCCGTATATATTTTTCCACAATTATTTCTTATCAGTTAACAAGCTCATCATAATTCACTTAAATGGTATGATAATTTAACTATTAATAGTAATTTAAATTATTATAACAATGAAAATATATCATCATAGTGAACAAACCAGGGTAACAGAAATTACCGCAGGTGAAATTATTATTTCACAGGGATTCTGGGGTAATGATGACTTAAGCCGCTCAGTAGTTTTAATTCTTCAACATAATGAACGTGGAAGCGTGGGTGTACTATTAAATCGTCAAAGCAACTTAATGCTTAACGATGTAATACCTGGCATAAACACAGAAGCAGATCTTTATTATGGAGGTCAGAGTGGAATTAATAAAATAGGATTTCTACACAATATAAAAGAGTTATCACGCTCTATTCCTATTGCAAATAATATTTATTGGGGCGGGAATATATATCAGCTCAAAGCAATGTTTGAACATGGGGAAACAGATCCATCACAGGTTCATTTCTATGCAGGTCTGATGGAATGGCCGCACGGTATGCTTGAAAAAGAAATCGAAGAGAAGAAGTGGTGGATTGATACACTTACCGATGAAGAATTATTAAATACTGATAGCAATTATTTATGGTCATTGAAACTTATTGCATCAGGCAATACATATGGTATGCTTTATAGTGTACCCGATCCAAATCTTAATTAAAATAAATGCATAACTAAATAACACTACAATATGAAAAATCTCTTAATACTTCTGGTCGTACTTTTGCAAACAAACATGTCGAAAGCGCAGGCACAGCAACAAACAGCTGATCAATCAGCAAACTATTTTACAATCGGCCCACGTGTGGGTGTTAACTTCACTGATTTTAAAGGTGTAGATGCAGAATCAAAAACAGGAGCTAATGCAGGAATACTTTTCGTTTATAGTTTCCAGGAACATTTTGGTGTGAGTTCAGGTATTTTTTACTCAATGGAAGGAGCTAAATACACAACTACTACATCATCTAACGGAATAGTTATAGAAAGTAAAAATAAATTTAACTTGAGTTATATACGAGTGCCTGTACTTGCCAGTGTTTTCTTTGGCCAGTACGGCGACAAGGTTCGTCCAAAAATTTCTTTAGGACCTTGTATAGGTTTTCTTGTTGGTGCTGAAAACAAATCAGAAACTACTACAACTGAAGGATCAGTTACATCAACATCAACTGCAACTACAAAAGTTAAAGACAATTTTACTTCAACAGATTTTGGTGCAGTAGTGGCAGCCGGGTTAAATATTAGATTGATGGAAAGAACATGGTTGAACTTTGATGTAGATTACTATATGGGAGCAGTTGATATAAGAGATGTTCAACCTTCAGGTACTGATGCTTTAAAAAATAATGGTTTCTCGGTGAACCTTGGTGTGGGCTTCGGACTTTAATTAAGTTATTCAACTTTTCTATTCATGGGCGATCAAAGTAAAATAAAACATATATCCTACTGGAACGATTCTGTTCAACCTATATATTATAACCGGGCTGTTGAAGATCAGAGTACTGATGCTGTAATTGTTGGAGGTGGAATTGCGGGAATAAGCGTTGCGTACAAATTGTGCAAAGCAGGTTTAAAAGTAGTTGTGATCGAAGATGGAAGCATCGGTAGTGGAGAAACAGGATATACAACAGCGCATCTTACCAATGCATTGGATGACCGTTATTTTGAATTGGAGGATATTTTCGGCAAGGAAGAAACAAAATTGATTGCTGAAAGTCATACTGAAGCAATCAATTCTATTGAAGAGAATGTAAGAATAGAAAACATCGATTGTGATTTCTCAAGATTAAATGGATATCTTTTCCTGCATCCTTCTGACGAGGCCGATTCGTTGGATAAAGAACTGGAAGCTGCAGCACGAGCAGGCCTTCAGGTTAAAATGCTTGACTCAATTCCGGGTTTTCCAAAAATGAATGGAAAGTGCATTGAGTTCAGTAACCAGGCACAGATCCATTCTTTGAAATATCTTGATGGCCTGTGTAAAGCGATTACAGCAATGGGTGGCAATATATATACTGATACACATGCAAAAGAAATCAGTGAAAAAGGAATTGTTACTGATGAAGGTGTAACAATAAATGCAAAATATATTGTGGTTGCAACCAACACACCTGTTAATAACAAAGTGGTGATGCATCTTAAGCAATTTGCTTACAGAAGTTATGTTATTGGTGTATTAGTAAAAAAAGGATCAATTAAACAAGCGTTGTGGTGGGATACAGGTGATCATATAGCAAACAAAAGGATCCCACCCTATCATTATATTAGATTGCATTCATACGATGATGATTATGATGTTTTAATATGTGGAGGGGAAGATCATGCAACAGGTCTTACCGAATCGCAAAATATAAAAGAAGAAGATCGGTATGCTGCTATTGAATCCTGGCTGAGAGAACGTGCTGATTTTGAAAAGGTGATATATAACTGGTCAGGTCAGATAATGGAACCACTGGATGGAATGGCATACATTGGGCGCAATCCCATGGATAAAAAAAATGTATTTATTGTGACAGGTGATTCAGGAAATGGAATGACACATGGAGCACTGGCAGGTTTAATTATCACCGATCAAATAAATGGCGGAAAAAATAAATACGAAAAGATTTATGATCCATCAAGGATAAAGATCACAAAAACTGCAGGCTTTTTTTTGAGTGAGTTTACGCAGGGACTTGTAGATTATATAAAAACATCTCCCGATGCAGCAAGTGCAGAACAGCTTGCACAGCTTAAAAACGGCGAAGCCTGTATAACCAAATTGAACGGCAGGAAGCATGGAGTATTTAAGGACGATGATGGTGTATATCATGTTGTGAGTGCAATATGTCCACATCTACAATGCATAGTAAAATGGAACAGCGATGAAAAGAGCTGGGATTGCCCTTGTCATGGGAGCAGGTTTACATATAAAGGTGAAGTGATTAACGGACCTGCTAATTCAAATCTCGATTATCATAGTGATAAAATTTCTTCTAACGCTTAAATAAAAATAATTCCATCAAACAATTATGAAGATAAGGGTATTTGCACTGATCAAGGAAAAGAAGAAGATTCTTCTCATAAGAGAAAGTAATCCCAAATATCATAAGAGATGGCACTTACCTGGAGGAACTCTTCATGAAGGTGAAACCATTAAAGATGCAGTAATAAGAGAAGCGAAGGAAGAATCCGGTTATCGTATTGCGCTTAATGGTATTTTTTATATTAAATATATAACCCGTCCTGTTACAGAAAGAGGACTTTACGTTTACTGTACTGCAAGAACTTTGACAGGTTCAATTAAAACAAAGGCAGATGAACACTCTATTGAAGCCGGTTGGTTTGATATGAAGGAAATTGAAAAGCTCGAGTTACGGGGTGACTTAATTGAAATTCTTTATAAAGGCGAGCAACCCCTGATTTCAACTGAGCAGTTTCAATTATAATAGCAAAAATCTTTCCTGCTGAAGTTTTTCAATGGACAAGTATAGTCATCTGTATATATAAAATATTCTTAATGATGACTTTCTTCTGTTCTCCTGGTTTTTACAAGATTTAACAGCACAGAAACAAATGCAAGTAACACAAGAAGATTTACAAATGTCATTACACTATAAATCAAAAGTGCTATGAGACAAACAAGCATTAAAGCATAAATTAAATTAACCATAAAAAACAAATATTATTAAGTTGTCCAGTCAAAGTCTGTATCATAGTCTTTTCCGAATTCAGGATCACCACGTTTCTCAAACCTGCTGTAGCTAACATTTGATTTCAGCCTTTCCTCTTCATCTTCCTTTTTCTTTTCATCATCAGTAGTTTTAGAAGGTGTTTGTTTATTGTTATCTGCTTTAGCATGTTTGAATGCGCTTTCACGCAACTCTTCTTCACCAGCGGACGACTTCTCTATTCTCCTTCCTCCATCCGGTTTATAATTCTTGTAAGTAGAAACATAAGAAGTGTCGTTCTGTGAATTGCCCTTCTCGCGTTTCACTTTTTTTTGAGATTCAATACGAACCTGAGTCGTCCTGGTATTATCCTTTTTCTGATTCTTACCTGGTGTCATAATAATAGGATTTAAAGTTTACAATGCCTTCCCTTTCTGCGTTTTCTTCTCTATCTCTTCTACCTGTTTCATAAATTGAGTAACATTAGCGTCATTGTAAAGTCCATAAGCATCAGTTAAAGTTCCACGTTCACCATTTTTTGTTTCAATCGCATACAGAATTGAATTATCTGCAGGGTCACTCTCTCCTTCAAACCGATAAAAGTTAAGAACCTTTGTTTCCTCCGGCTTATATATTTGTCCTGTTGTTAAAGATTTTAAGCCGGCTGCTGTCACTTTAAATTGCGATTCAAAGCCCGAAGCAAGTAAGGAATTGAGACACGATACCATTGTCTTCATTTCCGTTTTTTCTGTTTCCCTGATTTTTTGAGTATCCATCTCCTAGCATATTTCATATCCCACTGACAAAATAAGGTTAAAATCTTTGCCACATATATAATCATCTATATTTTGCTTTTCGGGCAAGAAAGACCTCAGCATGTGGGAAAATCACCGCAAAAACAAAAGATTTGGCGAATTATTGGTTGGGACTAAGTTTGTTATATATAAAACAAAATGATCTATAAAATGACAATAACTATGAGAAAAATAAAACAAGCATGGATAATTCTGGCGATGATATTTGCAGGCCATGCACAAGCACAGGTTGATAGTGTAAAAACACAGACAACAACAACAGTAACTACATCAAGCGGTACAACACCTCAGCAACAGGCAGCTCCCGAAGCAGCCCCGGCACCAGCTCCTGCACAGGAACAACCAAGTGGTTCTGATAGCTACTCTAAATTTTATCTTGGAGCGCGCTTCATGCCAACGTTTACAAAATTTGATGTAAAAACTGTAGATAACGGAGTAGCTAAAACATCATTTGTTGTAGGCTATGGTATTGGAGGAATCCTTGGAGTTAACCTTTCAAAAAATGTAGGTCTCCAGGCAGAAGTAATGTATAGCGCATTATCGCAAAAATTTACTGACAACAATGAAGAAAAAACAATTGACCTGTCATATATACACATACCATTGCTTCTTGTTCTTAACACGGATGTAAGCAAGCCCGTAAACTTTAACGTTGCATTCGGACCACAAATAGGTATTAACACAGGATCAAGCTTAAAGAGCGATGGTGGTAGTGGTGTAGATACAGTGCAGGCAGTAATTGCAGTTAAAGCCGGTGACTTTGGATTAGCTTATGGAGCGGGCTTCGACTTTATGGTTAGCCCTTCATTGACAATTGATCTCGGTTTCAGAGGAGTTTATGGCGTGATCGATATCAGTGATGACAGTAAAACACAAACAACAAATCAGTATTATATATTGGACAGGTCGCATGTACAAACCTATGCAGCTTATGCAGGAATTAAAATACTGTTCTGATAAAACAAAATAAAAATGAAAACGCTAAAATATTTTTTCTTTTCCGCTTTGATCCTGATTGCATCTTGCAAGTCATGGAAAAATTCTGAGAAAGGAGCTGTGATCGGTGCAGGTGCCGGCGCAGGAGTTGGAGCAGTAATAGGTAATCAATCAGGCAACACTGCTGTTGGTGCAATTATAGGTGCTGCTGTTGGTGGTACTGCAGGAGCACTCATTGGTGATTACATGGATAAGCAAGCCGAAGAGATGCAGAAAGATCTTGAAGGCGCTAAAGTTGAACGTGTAGGAGAAGGAATTAAAATAACATTTGATTCAGGACTTTTATTCGATGTAAACTCTTCAACACTTTCTGATGCATCTATGCAAAACATCAGAGACCTGGCTGGTATTCTCAACAAGTATGATGATACCAATATATTAATTGAAGGTCATACTGATAATACAGGTACTGATGAGTACAATCAGAAACTTTCAGTAAAAAGATCTGAGGCAGTTGATGAGTACCTGAAATCGAATAGCGTAAGTGGTTCCAGAATTACTTCAACAGGATATGGTGAGTCGCAACCTGTTGCTGATAATGCAACTGAAGCAGGAAGGTCACAAAACAGACGTGTGGAAGTAGCAATATTCGCGAATAAGAAATTAAAGAAGGCAGCTGAGAAAGGTGAAATTGGATCTGTTAACTGAGGAACATGATAAAGAACATAGGAGTTATAATCTTTGCAACAGGAATAATTGTTATGCTCATAACAAAATTGAGCTTTGTTATTCAGGAAAGAATAACAGAACATATATTCTCCAGTTCTGAAAATTTTAATAGTACCATACAATGGTTTCCAATTGCAGGATCTATATTAATGATCAGCGGAGTTATAATTCTTCTTACAGTTAAAAAGAAAGTAATGACATGAAAGTGCTAAATTTGAAGAATGAGAACAAACGGCACTGACATACAGGTAAAATCAAATAATTGTATTGTTACATATAATGAATCAGGGGACCACCAAGGTGATCCCCTGATTTTTATTCATGGCTTTCCATTGGACAAATCGATGTGGAAACCACAGGAGGAATTAAGTTCTCTCAGGAAAATCATAAGTTATGACATCAGAGGATTTGGTTTAACAAAGAATAATGGGGAAGAAATAACCATTGATCTTCTTGCTGATGATCTTATTGCATTCATGGATATACTTGAAATTCCAAAAGCAATCTTAAATGGATTTTCAATGGGTGGATATATTGCTTTAAATGCTGAACAACGATATCCGGAGCGGGTCAGTGGCCTTATACTTACTTCAACACAATGTAATGCAGATTCTGAAGAAGGAAGAGAAGGTAGATTTAAAAGCATTGAGGATATCAGAAGTAACGGCCTCAATCAATTTGCATTAAAGTTCGCTCCTAAATTGATCAACCAGGAAACAAGTAAAGAATTAGTTGCTCCATTAGTTACAACTATTAATGATCAGGACGCTGAAAGTGTGTGTAACACATTAAAAGCATTGGCATCAAGAAGTGAAAGATGCACCAATCTACACCACATGGATAAACCAGTACTTATTATTTGTGGAGATAAGGACAATTTAATTCCATGTGAAAGATCTCAATTTATGCAGAGTAAAATTAAAAACTCCAGGTTGGTTACGATCAGCAATGCAGCACATCTCTGCAATATGGAACAGCCGGGATTATATAATGCTGCAATTAAAGGGTATCTGCAATCATTTTAATACATAAAAAAAAGGATACCCTAAAAATAGAGTATCCTTTCAATTAAATTAAGAACTTTTACATTCCCTGGCGACCAGAATTTTCGTTTTTATTTCTGTTTTCATCGTCAGAAGTTTTTCCTTGATTTGCTTGACCACCCTGGTTGCGTTTGTCATTTTCAGCAACTGGTGTTCTTGTTTCTTTACCAGGCATTTTTGTTCCTTCCTGTTCGTCGTTCTCTTCTTCCTTGTTAATATCTGTTCTGCCTTCTTTCTGTGATGCCTGATCACGTCCCTGGCCTTGTACTGATCCTTGATTTTGACCTTTAAGGTTACCTTGACCTTGTTGATCCTTGCGGTTTTCTGCCATGTTTTTTATTTTTTAAAAGTTTATTACTATTTATTTTTTGATAAAATCTATCACACCATGTACTAGAATCTTATGCCATCCACAAGTGAGAACTTAACTCATTGATTTAAATCAGTAATACATTTTTTCTTGATAGGGAACAGGAAATATTCTCTACAATATGTTGCATAATCCCAAAACAAAGTATGGCATATACTTATGCTTCGTATAGTAAAACATATAAAATGAAAAACAAAAGCACTGCAAAAAACAAAAGCAATTTTTTTGAAGTTTTTGCAGCAAAGGTGAATAGTCTTGCCGGATCAACAGGAGCATTTATATCTGCATTCAGTCTTATTATCATCTGGCTGGTTTCAGGACCGCTGTTCGGTTTTTCTGAAACATGGCAACTGATCATCAATACCGGTACAACTATTATAACATTTCTAATGGTTTTTCTTATTCAGAAAACACAGAACAAGGATTCGCTGGCCATTCAGCTTAAGTTGAATGAACTTGTTGCATCCCATGAAACAGCAAGCAACAGACTTATAAGTGTTGAAGACATGACAGAGGAAGAGTTGCAGATCGTAAAAAAATATTACAGTAAATTATCGCAGCTCACAAAGAAAGAGAATGACATCCATAACTCACATTCATTGGATGAGGCAGGAAAGGCTCATGAAAAAAAGAAGAAGCAACTGAAATCAGAAGGAAAGATTTGATAACTTTTAATTCAACATCACTTTTATTGATAGACACTCATTGCAGGTTTTGAAAAATCAAAATCCTTTAATCCAAAATCAGTTGTTTTAACCGGATTGAATTTAAATATATCAGATCCATTTCCAGGAATGACGGGATAATAAGCAATAGATATCTGGAATGTATTTAAAACAAGGTAGTCATTCTTGATCAACATACCAATTCCAAATTGAGAATAGAGTTTACTTCTTTTAAATCCTGTATCCTCCTCCCCTAACAAACCAAATGCACAAACGAAGTACGGTCCGAAACGAAATCCTAAAATCTCCCATGGTGCATATGTTTGAGATTGAAAAGTGAGAAGGAATTTCTGTGTTCCCGTAAGTGTTTCACTGTTAAATCCCCTTATTCCATTATCATCATTTAAAGAAATGCGTTCTGACGGCAGACGTTTTATTCCAATTGTAAGTTCCGGTTTAATAAACTGACGGAATCTCCATCGTCCGAATTCAGTAAGGTTAGTGAAGTAATTTAACGATGCAGAAAATACGCCCTGGTCAAAAGTATTTATATCAGTGAATGTTCCATACTCAAGATGTGAGCTGAAATAACCCCATCGGTAATAATTGCCCCAGGCGAGACGAAATCCAAGATACCAGTTTGTTGTATTTGCTTTCACCTGGTAACCTGCAACAATGCCGTATACCTTTCCTACTGGAACGTCTTCTGTAACATTGTATTTGAAAAGATATCTATCCTGCACATATTTACGCATAGATATTCCAAGGCCTGCCAGATAAAATGAATTATCCGCAAAATTGTTAAGCGTATCAATTTCCGGTAAAGGACGTTCGTCATAATGCAGCTTAGCATACCTGAGAGAAAAAATCAGATTCGTTGATCTGTCATCTTCGCCACTGCCTCTGAATAGTTGCCACGCTTTACCTGCCCAGTAATCCTGCTGTACCGATTTAAAGTTCTGCATAACAGGCACTGAATCAACTATGACCGGCCCTTCAGAAATTTGCTGTCCGACATAAGCACCACCTGCCCATTTTGCATAGGCAGAATAAAACGGTCGTTCAATATTGACACTTCTTGCTATGTTATGCTGGTCTCCTATGAAATATCTTATGTTCGTACTGATATAGGTATGCTTGAAATTGGGAATCTGATAATTTATCTCATGCGTGTTGTTTCCATCAGCATAGTGAAGGCGGTAGTCATATTCAAGACGATGGCCAAGTCCCATAAAATTTCTTTCAGTAAATTCAAATGCTAGTTTACTCGTCGTTCCTGAACCTTCAACAATAATGCTCCAGCCATCGAGTTCCCTTATATATATATCAACAGAATCAGTATTTGGAACAACAGATGGATAAAAGGCTACATCTCTTATGTATTTCTGACTTCGTATCAAACGTTCCGAATCACGCACCAGTAAAGAATCGAAACGGTCACCTTCCCTGAATAACAACAGCTGCCGCAAGGTCATTCCAAAAGTTTTATGATGCAGTGCATTCCCTGTTTTTCTTATAAATCCTTTTGGTGAGATAGTAGTGTCAGCCATCGAATATCCAAATGGATCCATCGTTACAATCCTGATATTCCTGATGACCTTATTTTCAAACTTCTTATAGTAAATAACCTTGCTGATTTTTTTTTTGGTATTTACAGGTGTTGAAGCTGCAACAACAGGGCGAAAGAACAGCTTGTAAACAAACTTTGTAAAGCCGCGTTTCTTAGCATAGCTTTCAATGGATTTATAAATTTTAGCTGAATCCTGCTCAGCAGCTGTCTGCCCATGCAAATACACAGGAAATACTAAAAGAGCGATTATACAGGATATTCTAAGGAGCATGGTGTAGCCTGCCATGCCAAACAGGATGCCATAATATCAGGCTATCATATATATTGGTCAGCTGGCCTCTTTTGAGCCCTTCTTTGGAGTGCGAAATCTCTTGATCATTGCAAGGTTCCTCTGTTTTGTATTCTGAAAATCTCGCTCCTCTCCTATCAGATAGCCATATGGTTTTAGTGAATCAACATTGTCACATACCACTTTAATCATTCCTGTTAAAGGAAGGCTCAGTACCATACCCGGCACACCCCATATCAATGCGCTGACCACAAGGGCAAGCACAGCAGTTAACGGGTTAATGCTTACACTGCTACCAACAACATATGGAGTAATGAAATTATTATCGAGGAATTGCACAAACACACAAACGGCTGCTGCTCCAATTGCATAACCGATTTCATCCTTGGTAAGAAGCGCCATTATAACAGGCAGAATACTTCCTATCAATACACCTATATATGGAATTATATTCAGTACTGCTGCCAACACACCAAACAGTATCGCATGCTTTATTCCCAATAATAAAAACCCTATTGAATTTAACACGGAGAGAATAAGAACATCGAAAAAAAGTCCCTTCAGATACATTTGCGAAACATTGGATATCTTCTTCAAAATCTCAATCACATTTTCCTGATGCTTATCGCTTTTTGTGACAATTGAAATAAAGTTTCTGAATTTTTCCTTATAGTAGGTAATAAAGAATATATATATGGGTATAAGTGCAAGATTAGCGAGGAATGAACCTGTTGCCGAAAATACACCCATAACAATTTCATCACCGGAACTGGCAGTTTCTTTCATTTTAGTTGAAAGCCAATTCATCTGCTCTCTTTTTGATATGTGAAACTGCTCGCGTATAAATACCTGCACTGATTCCATTTTGTCATCCAGCTTAATTTTCAACTGCGGCCAATCGTCTGCAAAACTTAGTATCTGTGCATAAAAGAAGTAAATCAATGCTCCGAAAAAAGCAATTGCAATAATAAGGCTGATGATGATTGCCAATGGGCGGGGACACTTCCACTGTTCCAGCTTTTTTGAAATGGGCAACAAAAGAAATGTAAAGAAAACTGCTATCGTCAATGGTATCAGAATATCCTTACCAACAACTAAAAGGGCTATTATACCCATCAGAAGCAGCAACCTTACAAGTAATTTTTCAGAAAACGTTCGTTCAATCATTCTTCTTTTTTTTGAAGGACAACTTATTATCCTTTTTTATAATATCTGTGATGCCCGACAGCAAGGCATGATGGCTGTAATTAAATAGAAATCGCTGCGGATTATTAGCATACATTATCGTTCCATACTTCTCTTCTCCTTTTTCTGGATTATTCTTCCTTACCACGAAAGCATTAGCAGCCAGTGTAACAACTTTATCAAGTGCAACATTATCCTTTTCTCCTATATTAAGTATTTCAACAGAAAGGTCATGATAAATAAGCCGCAGCTTACCTCTTGCATAAAGATGATCAGCGTGAAAGGAAAACATCATACTGTCAATCACTCCAGACTTGATTTCAATATTAGCATTATTTTTTGTTATTCCATTTAAAGCGTCCAGCTTCATGGATTGCAACTTACCACTACAATCAAAATTAACTTTTTTGGAATGCATGGGGAAAATAAAATCTGCGGTAAGGTCTCCTCTATCCATTAACCGTGCTTCTACTCCTATCCTCAACATCCTTTTTGAATAATCAGATTCCATGTTTGAAAGCCCTGTTATTGATGAGTTAATACTACCAATGGTAATCTTTCCTGAATGACTTGCCTTTACTGCAAGCTCCTCATAAAGCACATGTGAGTTTTTGATCTTTACTGTATCAATTGAAAGCTTGAGGGGAAACTCAGTAACCATCTGTTGAAATGAAGGGACTACCATTTGCTTCCTTGCATAATTCTTATCCCTGTATGCTTCAATAGTCATATTTTGTATTTCAAGTTGTTGAGCTACGAGCACATTTCTTTCGAAGAATTTTTTTACCGCCATTTTATGCAATCGCAAATGCGGAATTGATACTGCAAAACGATCTGTCTGGTATCCGACCTTTCTTGAAAATTCATGCCTTGAAAGAAGTGGGACAAGCATTAATGAATCAACGGTCATAAGTGAGTCATTGTAAGAAGCAGAGATTTTCGCTGCGCGCAACCTGTACATTTCACCACGAATTTCCCATTCTACATTTAAGATATTTAACTCCAGTGTATCAGCTTTGAATAATCGCCCTGCATCAGCAATTTCGTTATTCATTTGAAATGCCTTTATATAAATATCATTCCTTTGAACAGAGAGTGCAGGCAAACTATCTGTATACGACCTGTAAAGCTTCATGTCTGCATCCACTATATTTATAGTACCTATATATATAGATTTCAACTTTCCATTTTTATCCTCAAAGGGTATGGCGGTTTCATTTCCAATTGAATCACTTTCATCCTGATAAATTCTTATTACCGGCTTTGCGAATTCAATATAACCCAGCCTCAACTCCTTATTAAGAAACAGATCTACAACACTTACATCATTCATTACTGCTTTATCCGCTCTGAAATAATATAAGGCAGCATGACCCTCGATATTTTTTACGGGTTCAATTCTCGGGTTTTTAAAATAAAGTCGTCGTCTGTACAAACTGATATCAAGATCGTCAGCTTTCAACTCATAACGATTATGGCTAGCATTAAGAACAACAGTTTTCAGTTGATCAAGCACCCATTCTTCTGTGAAGTAACTATAAGCAACAGGTATAGCAAAAAGAAAAAGTAATATTCCAATAATAATATAGTATCTTCTCTTACTCCTTTTTGAAATATTAAGTTTTTTCACCATAAAGGTTCCTTAAAACATGTGAGCCATACTAAATCGATCATGCAATGACCCCATTCACTCTAAAAATAGGTATTTCAGGAATATAATGGGGAAATTGTAGAATCGGTTCCTCAATAGAAGTTTTTTTTGATTGCCTGAACGGCTTGTATTACTCTAAAGGAATTGTGGCAGGGTAATTTCAATAGTAAAATTAAATTCTTAAAAATTAATCTTATGGGAAATTTACTTTATGTTATAGCTGTAATTCTGATTATCGGATGGTTAATCGGTTTTGTAGGTTATCAGGCTGGAGGCTTGATTCACTTACTACTTGTAATAGCTATTATAGCCATACTGCTTCGTCTTATAAGAGGTGACAGGGCGTAGCAAATTCGTTTGCTACGATTTAGTCTCTCTTCATAACAAAACCCGGAACAGGCATGTGAAGACTGAAAAAGGCACAATTCGTTGTGCCCTTTTTTATTTTAAGAGTAATAGGACTTACCGAATACAGGTAGAATATTATGGCATACTTTTTTAAAATTCAGTTTTAAATCATAATAATATATAAATCCATGAAACCACTAAACAGCTTAAAGCATATTGCAACAGATGGCCTTTTAATATTCGCACTCACTGCAGGATCAGTCGCATGTAATAATCAGCGTGAAGATCCTAAAGAAGTAGCAGAAGACAGGAATGACCAGAAGTTTGATGAAAATAAAAATGAAAAAGATGCACAGTTCCTTGTGAATGCTGCTGAGATCAATCTTAAAGAAATTCAATTAGCACAATTAGCTAAAAGCAATGCTACTATGAAAGAAGTAAAAGATCTGGCGAACATGATGGAACAGGAACACACAAAATCATTAAATGAACTTAAGGATCTTGCAGCATCAAAGATGATTACAATACCAACTACTGTTACTGAAGATGGTATGGATGCCTATAAGAAGTTATCCGATAAGAAAGGACATGATTTTGATAAGGATTTCTGTGATATGATGGTTGATGGGCATAAAGATGCTATTGACAAATTTGAAAAAGCAAGCGCTGAAAGCAGTGATGCTGATATTAAAGAATGGGCTAATGCAACATTGCCTGCTTTGAGAAATCACCTTGACCATTCGCTTACTTGCCAGGAAAACTGCAAGAAGATGTAATAGCAAAAAAGATTTTCGTTCAATCCCATATTATTAACTTTAAAGTGGAAGAAGATGAAAACTGAAGAAAAATCATTTAATGACCTGGTGAGAGAAGCCATTAACAAAATGCGCTACCCGGAAGCTGAATCAAAGAAAACCAAAGCAATTGATAAATCAGCAAATATTGTTGATGAGTGGAGAAATCCCCAGGAAAACACAAGACAAATTAAACGATCATATTAAATATATAAGCTTGATGAATCATCAGACATTAGTTTCGGGTCATATGTTTACATCCTCAGGCTTAAATAACATGCAGGATGTTGAAAATCTAAGGCAGCTAAACAAACTTATAGCTGATCGTGAAAATAACTTTCAACATGCTTTAAGCGATGCAGCAGATAGTCATCTGCTGCATCATCTTAAAAGTGATATCGATTTTCTGCGTGAAAAAAGAGATGCGCTGAACAGACAATTAAGTGATTCTGAAAGACGCTGAAAATATTTTTTATGAAAGTACTTTCAGGAGTACTTTTTCTTCCATATTCAGTTCTGCATGCAGTCCGGTGCTTTTCACCTTTACACCTTTAAAATATTCCACCAGATTTCCTGATTCATACAGCTCAATTATCCTGGGGTGTATATAATATTTCCTGCAAACATTCTTTGTATTTCCCAGAACTTTACTTACATGATCAATCGCCGATTGTATAGTGTCCTTTTTTTCACGTTCTGATGACGGATACTCCTTTTTCATAAAGTACTGTATTGCATTAACAGAGCCAGCCCAGGTCCTGAAATCTTTTGCTGTAAATGTGCTGCCTGTAATACGCTTTATATAATCATTAACTTTTCCTGAGTCTATTGCATGAAACTTACCATCCGATCCCAGGTATTGAAAAAGTTCTTTCCCGGGTATATCTCTACATTGTTTTACAATGCGTGCAAGCTTTTTATTTCTAAATGATATTTTATGGTTGATATTACTCTTTCCATTAAATGTAAACTGGATCGAATCCCCATTAATTTTTACATGCTTGTCCTTTAGCGTTGTAAGACCATACGACCCATTCATTTTTTCATAGGCGTTATTTCCTATCCTTATGAATGTTTGTTCCATCACACTTATTACAGAAGCAATAACTTTATTCTCATTTAGTTCTTTCGAGTTAAGATCTTTTCTCACCTGCTTTCTAAGTAAGCCAAGTGCTTTACCAAAATGCTTCATCAAATCATACTTAGCCTGACTTCTTACACCTATCCATAATCCATGATACTTGTATTGTTTTCTGTTTTTTGAATCTATTCCTGTGCATTGAATATGCCCATTAGCATTTTTACATATCCAGACATTTTTCCATGCCGGTGGAATTGCAAGTTTCTTAATTCTTTCAAGATCACCTGGTGAAGAAACTTTTTTATTATTAATAAAATAGGAAAAGCTCTTTCCTCTTTTAATTCGTGTAATCCCATCTGCCTGATCAGAAACATAGATAAGCGTAGCAGCTTTCGCAGCTTTCCGTGGATCAACAATCAGTTCATTGCTTTTACTTTTTGATATTGTTAGCGACATATTTATATTAATAATTTACAGAGTAAATGGCATAAAATTTTTATACCTGATAGTACTAACTCTTTAAAACTATGGAATCAAAAGAAAAAACAATAGCAGAACTTAATAAGCTCATCGAAATAAATAACGATAGAATCGAAGGTTATGAAACTGCTGCAAAAGAAACAGATGATAATACGCTTAAGTCTTTATTTGCATCGATGGGCGATGAGAGCAGGGCACACAGAAGTGAATTAATATCTGAGGTAATAGGACTAGGTGGTATTCCTGCTGAAGGCACTACAACGTCTGGTAAAGTATTTCGTGCATGGATGGATATTAAATCTGCACTAAGTGGAAAGAACAGACATGCTATTATCGGTTCATGCGAAACAGGTGAAGATGCAGCGTTGGAAACATATGATGATGTTTTAGGACATAGAGATGATTTAAATACACATGCACAAAATGTGATATCAAATCAACGCGAAAAGATTCAGCGCTCTCATGACAGGATAAAAATGATGAGGGATACAGCTGATACAAAGTGAAAATAATTTTTTCGGCTTTTCAAAAAAAGTGGTGCAAATGCACCACTTTTTTTATTTCTTCTTTCTTGGTCTTCCTGGATCTGCATCATCACCGGAGTTACGTGGCTTTACACTATCAACAGGCAAAGGCGCTACCGGCATTTTACTTTGTGTTGTATCCATAGGCATCTTCTTAATTCTTTCAACATTTGTTGAATCAAGCTTCACTGTATCTTTTGTTATCTGGGCAAATGCACAATTGAATGTCAATAATGCCAATGCCAGTAATGCTGACTTTTTCATGGTCTCTTTTTACATATGTTGATGTAAAAAATATGCCCCATTAAATCAGAAGCAGGAAGATATACCGAAACTGAATCCGCCTGTCTTATCAGGAGGATTATCAAACAAGTCGTTTTGTTCCATATAACGGTAATTCAAACGGAGCACAGTTTGAGAACAAGGACGAAAACTAATCCCGGGCATGACACTCCACAAATCATCTCCAATATTATCTCCATTCTCCTTAAATGTTGCAACATTCCAGTCGATGTATTCAACTCTGCAGGCAACATTTATCAATGCATCCTTCCATTCATTAAGCTGAAACTTTATCAGTCGCTGAACAATATCGATGTATCCACCTTGCTGCTTACTTCCATACTGTTGAGAATATGTTGAGGGAATTTCTGTATTTACCCAGGCCCATTCTCCTGCAATAACTGTATTTGTTTTTACTATTGACTTTGTATAATCCACTGCATATGCATTACTGCTTCGTTTTTCATCCAATTCAATACCATCCTGTTGCCAGGTATTATATATGCCTCCCATCCATGACAGGCCAACTTCTCCAAATTTTTTATTCTTAAGGGACAGTTTTGTTGAATACAATGCATTTGACGATTCATCTTCTTCACCATTTTTTTCTTTTACTGATGGCAGTGATGTTCTCCCTTTTTCATTATCAATAATAGCATTGTTAAGACCTGCTGTTATATATAATTCATATCCAAACATCCATTCTTTTTGATATTGACGTCCAAAAATACCGAATCCGGGATTGCTGAATGTTGCGGGCAGCAATTCTGTCATTGCTATTGGCCGGTCAGTGAATTCCCATTTTGGCCCGTCGTGATTCTGGTTAAAAGAACCAATTGGATTCAATACTATTCCGCCACGAAGATTGACCAAAGGATGAAATTCAAAATCCACTGCAGCAAATTCAATTGACACTTCTTTACCTCCTTCTTCAAATTCAATTTCACTCAGAAACTTTATCTTCCTTGTAATTGTCGATGACATGAAAATTGATAATCTTCTGAATTGAAACTGGTGACCTTCCGAAACACCATTCGTTCCAAGGTGTTGCCAATTTACTTCTGCATATCCTCCAATTGCCAGTGGTAACCTGCCCACATTCCTGAATGGCCTGTTGTAAGATGCATCCATGTTCATATGTTGAATGCTGTCAACTGAAGACTTATATTGGACACTATCGGTCTGGGCAATTAATTTTATATAAAAGGAAACAATTAATAAAGAGAGAATAATTCTTTTCATCTACAATAATATTTTCAAATTACTATTTTCAATGCTCGTAGGAAAGGACTTCAGTGCCTTGTAAGCAGGACCACTAACTACTTCACCGCTGTTACTGAACTCACTTCCATGAGCAGGGCATTGCAGGACACTACCATAAACCTGTAGTTCTGCCCCATTATGTGTACATTCCATCAGTAAAGCTGAATACTCGCTTTCACTATTTCTGTAAATGCAAACAGGAAATGAAAGTGTTGTAGGATATACAATAACATACTTTTTGAAATTTCCATTTTTCTCAAATGCCTGAAGTGGAACTAAAAATCCATCAGATGTAATGGAGACAACAACAGCCTGCGTTGCACAGGATTGTAGTAAAAGACTTTTTACCCCTATACATGTAAAAGCACACTTAGCAATAAACTCCTTTCTATTCATTCAATTAAAGTGATTCAAGAAATTTTATAAGAGATTTTTTTTCTTCAGCAGTAAGCATGTTATAATGAGTTTTGCTGATTTCTGCTTCCCCACCATGAAATGAAATAGCAGCTTCAATCGATGTTGCCCTTCCATCATGCAGCAAAAAATATTGTCCGCCCTGAGAGTTTTTAGATAGTCCTAATCCCCAAAGTGGTGGCGTTCGCCATTCTGAAGTTAATGCATTTCCTTCAGTGTAACCATCATTGAGTTGTGATCCCATATCATGTAAAAGAAGATCACTGTAAGGATAAATTGTTTTGAACGTTAATGCATCAACAGAAGAATATCCTGTATGTAATTCCTGCTTATGACATTTTTCACAACCAATACTTATAAACAACTGTTCTCCAGCCACCACTTCCTCATCATCCTTATTTCGTTGAATCGGTGCTTTAAGTGTCTGTAGGTAAAATACAACATCCAACACTGTTTGTGCAGAAACTTCAGGATCTGTTTCATCACCTGAATATACATCATAATGTTCGTATACGGAGGCAATACCAATGTCCTGGTTGTAAGCATTTGCAGTTTGTTGCAACAGATTATAGGTTGCTCCTTTCTTTCCAAACCTGCATATATATTTTCCATTAACAGGAATTGCATCGGGTGATGGAGAAACGTAAGTCGGAACAGAATGATAATTCGGCCTGCCGGAGATTCCATCACCATCAGCATCTAATGGATCTGCAAGGGATAATAATTCAGCATCTGGAACAAGTTCAATAAAACCTAAACCTGTATTTGCCGGTGGAGTAAGATTTGAATAGGACGTTCCTTGTGGCAGTTGTTCGGGTTGATAACCGGGAATGGCTCTGTTCTGTAGTTGTGGTCCACCATTATTAAGATAACTGTTTCCTAAAGTATCAGCCTGTCCGTATCGTGTAAGAGTTGTAAACGGAGTTCCTTTACCATCTCCTGCATGACATCCACCACAGCTGGTGGCTACGAACAGTGGACCGAGTCCGGAGGTTTCAGTAAAAATCACTTTGTTAAATGCTTCATCTCCCTTAAGGAACCTCTTTCGTTGCTCGTAAGTTAAGCCATCAACCGGCCCGTCAAGAATCTCATCATCTGCAGGCGCTGCAGGCTCAAACTGAGAGCAGGATTGTACTAAGGTTATAAAGCAGACTACTGTTGCAACAGCAAGAACACTATACTTCATTGTGTAAGTTTGATCCGCAAAAATAATATGTTAGAGCACACTAACAAATATATTTTTAATATCTAATATAGTAATTCATATTCTTCACCTTTTATTATTTTTACAGCATGATATCTTTAACGGAAGAAAACTACCTGAAAACCCTTTTTAATTTATCCATTGAATCAGGAGAAGTAAATGTAAATGAGCTATCGAAGAGGCTGGGGATTAAGATGCCAACGGTAACGGTTATGATGAAAAAGTTATCGGAGAAAAAGCTGGTGAATTATGAAAGCTACAAGCCACTAAGGTTAACCGAAAAAGGAAGAAGAGAAGCTGGACTTATTATCAGGAAACACAGACTGGCGGAAATGTTTTTAGTTGAAAAGATGGGAATGGGCTGGGAAGAAGTGCATGACATTGCCGAACAGATAGAACATATACAGTCTGCTGTATTTTTTGAAAAGATGGATGCATTGCTTGGTTTTCCCAAAGTTGATCCACACGGTTCACCAATACCAGATAAAAATGGTAAACTTGTATGGAAGGAGTATATAAAGTTAAGCGATTGTAAAGAAGGAGACACAGTAAAGCTGGCTGCAGTAATTCAAACCTCCTCCGATTTTCTAAAATTTCTCAACAGCAGGAATTTAAGATTAGGAATGAAACTTAAGATCAGAAAAATTGAATCATTTGACAGATCAATACAAGTAAATTACGGGCAACAAAATAAAGAAACGTTGAGCAATACAGTTTGCGAAAGACTACTCGTAGAAAAATAACTACGCACTCGTTTTATCTCTATGATTCTTCAAGGCATTGAGGTACCAGTCAAACTCTTTAATGAAAGCTTTAAATTGTCTTTCAAAATTTGATCTGAATGATTGTCCTTCCGGAGCTTCAGCCAAATGTGCTAACCCCCATGCCGGAGAAATAGGAATTGGCGGCATTCCAAGTGTACTGCAAACCATACGAAGTTGTTCAGTTGATCTTGCCCCTCCTATTGCTCCATCAGAATAGGAAACTATTCCACAGGCTTTATGTTTGAACTCTGAGCCAAAATGATCAAGCATATTTTTTAATGCTGGTGGAATACCGTGATTATATTCAGCGGTAACAATTATAAATCCATCTGCAGCTTCAAACTCCTCATGTAATTTTTTAAAAACAGGTTCAGGATCTTTCATTTCAAAATATCGTTTATTAAGAAGTGGAAGTTTATATTCCATTGGATCGATAACTGTAAAATCATAAGGAAGACCGATCATCGATCTTACTATAGACAATACATTACCTCCAATTCTGTTCTCTCTGACTGAACCTAAAAACAATAATATTTTCATGAGGCTAAAATACCATAATAACTACGTGATGTTATCGGAATTCCTTCAACAAAAAAAGCCCTGCAATTGCAGGGCTTAAAATACTCAGTAGAACAGGTTCCTACTTCAAACCGTAAAGTTCAATATGAGCTTTGTTGTTTTCCATACCAGCTTTCGACTTGTAAGTAAAGACAACCTTTTTCAGCTCTCGTGTTGAACCTTTAAGATCCATTGCTCTTGTTTCTTGTCCAGCTTTTAATTCACTTTTAACATCAAGATGTTCTGAATCACCGGATTCGTAATAAACTTCCACATCATAAATTTCAATGGTTGCATCAGTACAACGAAGCTTGATAGATTTAAATCGATCAGCTCCGAGAACAGATATACCATCTTTCTCAACCTGGAAGCTTGCTGTTACTTCACCAATTTTCTGCCAGCCTGGACTTTTATCTGTAACAACTGCTGGCTTTTGAGCCATGACTGCTGCATGACTGCTAACTAAGATTAATAATAAATACAATACTTTTTTCATGATTTGATTTTTTAGCGTATTAAATAATTGCATTTAAGTTATGTGCCATGCAAAAACATGTGACTGATATTTTGATTTTGTTGACGAGATACCCCCATCCAATTATATATATGCGTAAAAAGTGGGAAAATGAAAACATCAGATGGGGAGTGATTTCCACAGCTCCATTTATCTCGTTTCTAAGCGCGCAAGTTCTATTGATAGATTAACATAAAGAAAATCAAGTCATTGGGTTGAAACCAAGTTGGAATGAAAAAATCGATTTGGGTGAAACGGCATTAATATTGGGCTAATGGCTGGTAATTAAAGGTGAACGCACAATTTAAACATGTCAACAACGTTTATCCTTTATCGCAAAAGACATTAATAACTCATAAAAACCAAGAGACTATGAAAAAGTTAGGAATCATTTTATCATCTGTATGCTTATTAGCTATCGGATGTACAGATTACAAATCACAGGTTGAACGTCTGACAGAAGAAAAGAAAGCATTGGCTTATCAGTCAGCTTACAAAGATTCTTCTATCGAAGCATTTATGGCAACTATAAATGAGATTGAGCAAAATCTTCAGTCCATTGAAGCAAAGCAAAACATCATTAAGAAGAACACTAAAGACAGTGAGTTAAAAGCAAGCAATAAAGAAAGAATCAATGCAAGTATTGCTTCTATTAATGAGTTAATGGATCAAAACAAAGAAAAGATTGCACAGTTGAACAGACAACTTAAATCTTCTAAAGTTAAAATTGCGCAATTCGATAAAATGATTGGCAATCTGAATGAGCAGCTGGCAACAAAAACTTCTGAACTCGAAGAAATGAATGTACGTCTTGCATCATTGAATACTCAGGTTGAAACTTTAACTGTTACAGTGGATACACTGCGTAAAGAAGGTGAACAAAAGACACAGGTGATTGAAACACAAGCTGCATCGCTTCATAAAGCATACTATACTACAGGAAGCAGCAAAGAATTAGAGAGCAAACATGTAATAACTCGTGAAGGTGGATTCCTTGGCCTTGGAAAAGAAGAAGTAATGGAAAGCGATTTCAATGCTTCAGCATTCACACCTGTTGATATTACACAGGTAGCAAAAATTGAAGTGAATGGTGGAAAAGACTCTAAGCTTGTAACAACTCACCCTTCTGATTCTTACAAACTGGAAAGAAATGAAAAGGAAGAAGTGAAAGAACTTGTTATCACAGATCCTGAAAAATTCTGGAGTGCTTCGAAATACCTTGTAGTAATGGTCGATAAAAAATAAGGTTTTTCAAAGTTGGTTGGTTGGGGGCAGGCAGCTGGATGCTTTTCATAGGTGGTGGCACCGGTAATACCTGCCCCTTTTTAAAAGAAAATAAAAAACTTTGCTTCTATATCGGAAGGCGTTCCCGGAAAACCGGGAGCGCCTTTTTATATATATAAATTTAAAACGTTTAAAGATTTTGGTCTGGTTTAATTTTTAGTTTCGCTGAAAATCCATTTACTAACCTATGGATACACTTTCAATAAAAGCATGGGCTGAAGGCGATAGGCCCAGGGAGAAACTCCTGAATAACGGACGTCATACATTAAGCGATGCCGAGCTCATTGCAATTCTACTGCGTTCAGGAATTAAAAACATTTCTGCAGTTGAACTTGCAAAAAAAATCTTACATCAATGCAAAAACGATCTTACCGAACTATCCAGGTTGAATGCTAAAGAAATAGCAAGAATAAAGGGTGTTGGAATGGTGAAAGCTACAACACTGGTAGCAGCACTGGAGTTAGGGAGACGGCGGAGAGAAGCAGAAGCACTGAAAAAAGAAAAGATCACTTCAAGCAAGGATGTTGCTGAACTTCTTCAACCGCATCTTGCAGATCTTGTGCATGAGGAGTTCTGGCTGATCTTATTAAATCGGGCAAACAGAATTATCAGTAAAACAGCAATCAGTAAAGGTGGAATTAGCGGAACAGTGGTTGATCCCCGTTTGATTTTTAAACAAGCCATTGATCACAATGCATCTGGAATTATCCTCAGTCACAATCATCCCAGTGGAAACACGAAGCCAAGTGAAGCTGATATTCAGCTTACAAAAAAATTAAAAGAAGCAGGACGTACGCTTGATATTGATATTCTCGACCATATTATTATTGCAGGAAGTTCCTTCTTCAGCTTTGCTGATGAAGGAATGATATAAACCTTCCTACACAATAAGTCGACATGATTAAAAATTATATTTCTTTGGGGACGATTTCCACTCAATGCTCCTCATTTATACATATAAATCAACACCAAGGCTTGCTTATATAATAAAGCTGTTCATCGGCAATCTTATTGGTGCTGAATTCCGCCTGACCCACAATGAAGAGGAATTTTCAAGATATACAGGTCCAAAACTAAGTTATAGTGATAAGCAGTCAGGTAATGAACTGTTTATTTTCGCATCACGTCTGCTATTCGAAAAGGGAATTGAAGACCAGCAGATCAATGTATTTGAGTGGCAAGGTGTGCCTGTTTTTTTTGGAACTCACCCTAAGTATGAAATACCATTCGATCCACTTGCCGCAGCTTTTTATTTAGTATGCCGATATGAAGAATACCTGCCTCATATAAAGGATCAGCATCTTCGTTTCAGTCCACATCAAAGCCTGGCTTATCAGCGTGGCTTCCTTGATAAACCTCTTGTTAATATATGGGCGTTAAAGATCCGGACAATGCTTCAGCAACGTTTTCCTCAACTTACTTTTAAAGATCATCAGTACCGGTTTATTTCAACAATTGATGTTGACAGCGCATATGCTTATAAAGAAAAAGGCATGACCCGACAATTCGGTGCTTTTATGCTGAATCTTTTTGAATTGAATTTAAAAAAAATGCTGGAACGCTTTCGTGTGCTAGCAGGACTTGAAAAGGATCCGTATGATACTTATGATTATTTGCTGGGACTTAAGAAGAAATATAATTTAAAACAGATTTACTTCTTTCTTGTTGGCAATTATGGTGAATATGATAAGAATGTTTCAATTGACAGCAGCATGCGATTTCAATCATTGATAAAATCTATTGCCGATTACGCTGAAGTTGCTGTACACCCCTCTTATGCATCCAACGATAATCCTGAACAATTAAGAAAGGAAATACGACGTTTAAGTAAGGTGTTGAAACGCGAAGTTGTTAAAAGCCGTCAGCATTATCTTAAAGTAATCTTTCCAACCACATATAGAAATTTAATTGAATACGACATCAAAGAAGATTACAGCATGGGATATGCTTCTGAAATCGGATTCAGAGCAAGTATATGTACTCCATTTCTTTTTTATGATCTCGATCTTGACACTGAAACAAAACTTACTCTATATCCTTTTATGTTAATGGATAATACATTAAAGGATTATATGAAGTTAAGCCCCGACGAATCCATTGAACGCTCTTTAAAACTTATTGATGAAGTAAAGCAGGTGAATGGAACATTCATTACTCTTTGGCATAATCACTCTGTAAATAATAAAGATGAATGGGAAGGCTGGCAAAAAGTTTATCAGCAGATCATTGAAGCCGCCGTGTAATGACATTACAGGTTATACCATCTAATCAACTTGACAGGGAAGCATATGATAAATGCCTGGCAAATCATGGTGCAACAGTTTTTGTTTACTCATGGTACATGGATATCACTGCAGGTAAATGGTTGGTGATAACTGATAATTACAAAACTGTATTACCAATAGCTGTCGGAAGAAAATTTGGTATTGATTATATATATCAACCTTTTTTTAACAGGCATACAGGCATTTATGGTGTAGAGAACATATCTTTTACTGAAGCAGCCAGGGATTATATAATAAAGAATTACAGTTTCTGTGATTTCTGTATAGAATCTAACGACACCATATCGAAAGCTTTCAAATCAGATCAGAGAATTTACCAGGAATTGACTCTTAATGATTACCCATCATTATATGAGCAATATTCAACAAAGCTAAAACGTAGTTTACGGCTGGCAGAAAAAGACCATGTCGATGTCAGGTCAACAGATGATGTTGCTTCCTTTGTTTCAGGTTTTAAGAAACATACAGGTAACAAAATAAGTGCATTTGGTGATAATGAATATTCCACTCTTGATAAGCTGCTACAGGTTTGTCTTACTAATTGTGAATGCCGTTTTCTTTCTGCTTATCATCAGGAACAGGAAGTAGCATCGGGATTATTTGCAAAAAAAGGCGACCAGATTATATATATTGAAGGATTTAGTAATGAAAAGGGAAGAACGTTGCGTGCCATGCACGTAATCTTTGATCATATTATACAGGAATTTGCCGGATCAGGATTAATACTGGATTTTGGCGGATCTAACATTGACTCCATTGCCCGTTTCTTTCATTCTTTTGGTGCAAACGACAGTATTTATGTACATCTTTTCAGAAACAATCTTCCTTTAATGCTCAGATGGGCAAAAAGGTCGAAGTAATTAATGCTATTTATTTATTTTTGTCTGGGTCGCTAAAGAATCCACAAATGCTTCACGTTTTAAACGAACAGTCATCGCTCATACATCATTTTATCGCTGAAATTAGAAACCAGGATGTTCAAAAGGACAGAATGCGGTTCCGCCGTAACCTGGAACGAATCGGCGAGATCGCTGCTTATGAATTAAGCAAGACGCTGGAGTACAGAGATAGCGAGGTTATTACCCCACTTGGTGTTGCACAGGTTCCAATGCTGAAGGAACAACCTATCATTGCTACGATTTTACGAGCAGGATTGCCATTACATCAGGGAGTATTGAATTATTTCGATCATGCCGATAATGCATTTGTTTCTGCTTATCGTCGTCATCATAAAGATGGCACCTTTGATATCAGACTTGATTATTTAAGCAGTCCGTCACTAAACGACAGGGTATTAATACTTACTGACCCAATGCTTGCTACCGGATCGTCAATGGTGATGACCTATAAGGCAATGTTACAAAAAGGAAAACCAAAGCATACACATATTGTCTGCGCAATCGCAAGTGCCCAGGGTGTTGATTATGTAAAAAGTCATCTTCCTACCGGAATTACTATCTGGGCAGGCGCCGTGGATGAAGAGCTTACAGCACAGGCTTATATAGTACCTGGATTGGGCGATGCAGGTGATCTTGCCTTTGGTGAAAAGGATTAATATATATTTTGACACATACTGAAATAATTTTTTGATGTTTTTTTTAACTCCTGAAACTACGAATGGGAGAAATTGTTAAGATCATCCTCGTGATACTTCTCAGCAGCGTAAAATTTGTTGCTGGTCCACCCTTTGCGTATTTTGATCAACGTTACAATTTTTCAGTTTTTGAAACTGTACTCTACTGTGTTATTGGTGGCATGCTCGGTGTAGTTATGTTTACTTTTTTCAGCACCCATCTGTTCCGGTTTTGGCATGGTATAAAAGTGAGATTCCATAGATTATTCAAAAAGAAAAGGATTTTCTCCGACCCTGTTGCAGACGTTGATTCTCCACTGGAAATACATTATGAATATGTTGAAGCATCCAAACCAAAAAAAATATTTACCAAACGAAACAGGAAGTTCGTTATCATCTGGAAGAAATATGGTCTGGTAGGTGTTGCATTCCTCACGCCTATTCTTTTAAGCATTCCCATCGGAACACTGCTGGCTAACAGCCTTGTGAGTAACAGAAAAAAGATTATTATATATATGTTCTTTTCCATCCTGTTCTGGTCAGTGACTATGACAACGATGTTTGAACTTTTCCACGCTGCAACTGTAAAAGATTTGCAGGAACAAATGACTAAGTAGCCATAAAAATCATTTTATTTGCTGATATAAGTTATGGGAACAAAGTATAAACATGTTTTCTTTGACCTTGATCACACCTTGTGGGATACTGATCGCAATTCAGAAGAAGCTTTAATAGAATTATACGAAGAACTGAATCTTCTATCTCACGGTTTCCCGAACTTTCAGAATTTCCTGGGTTGCTACCGGTCACATAATGAACGATTATGGGGTTTATATGCTGAAAATAAAGTGGGGCGTGATGCAGTAAGAATAAACCGGTTCCGACATACAATGGCAGATTTCAATATAAATAATTTTGAGCTTGCCACGCTGCTTTCGGAAGAGTTTATTAAACGAACTCCCTATAAAAAACACCTTATAAAAAACACAATTGAGATACTGAATTATATCTCTGGAAAATATCCTGTTTCAATTATCACAAATGGTTTTAAAGAATCACAGGATATTAAACTTACCAACTCCGGTTTAAAGGATTATTTCAGTCATATATTTATTTCAGAAGAGATTGGTTTCAACAAACCCGATGCACGTATTTTTGAACATGCACTTATTACAACTGCAACTGATTTCAATGAAGCAATAATGATTGGCGACACTTATGAAACTGATATTATTGGTGCAAAAGCAGCGGGTATTGACCAGGTTTATTTTAGTTCAACATTCTTACCTGGAAAAGAATCAACATATAAAATCACAGACCTGTCGGAACTCACCGGAATCATATGAAAATCTTCTCAGCTGAATACGCGCAGCATATTTCCATTCAAAGAAGTTTTGTAGGATTTTAACGGTCGCGATGCCGGCCCGTTAATTACATTACCATCAGTTGTAAAATTGGATCCATGGTTCGGACAGTGAAAACGACTTTGCGCATTTTCATACTGAACGCTTGTTCCTTCATGTGAGCATGCAGCCGCTACTGCAACAAAGGATCCACCTGAAGTTTTTGCAACAATAACTCCGTCTTTATATATATAACCACCCGGATTGTTTAACGACGTATTACTGCTCTGATTCAGGTCCAGCGTAAAATCAATACTATCGGGGCCAGAGGGTGAATCGTCCTCTGATTTTTTACAACCAGCAAGGCATGATGTCAGCATAAAAGCTCCTGCACTTATTCCTGTCAGCTTAAGAAATTCCTTTCTGTCCATAGTCAATCATTTTAATTGATTAATAAAACGCACCTGATACAATATCAAAGAACGGAATAATATCTAAAATAAAAATGATCACAATACAGGCAATACTTGTAAAAGCAAAGAGGGACTGGCTAACCAATCCCTCTTCATTATTAAGTTTTAAAAAAGATTAATCGTTAGTGCCTTTTGATTTTTCTTCTTTTACTTCAGCTTTTTCTTCATGCTTAGCACAGCAGGAAGCTTTTTTACCGGTTGATGAAGTTGCAGAAGCTTCTGTCTTCTTTCCACCATGGCAGCATGATGCACTGCTGGCACCATGACATGATTTAGAGTCTTTTGCCTCTGACTTCATCTCAGTGGCCGGTTTTGCCTTTGCTTCTTTTGTATTACTTGCAGCAGTTTGAGCTGAAACCGATTTTACACTTACAAATGCCAGGAAGGCAATAATTGCCAGAAATTTTTTCATGTTATTTGAGTTTTGTCTTTTTTCCAGTTGCAATGTTAAGAGTTAAAACGTCGTTCTGCAAAAATAGTTTGTTAAAGTTCTATCGTTCATTGATGCTTCATAGCTATTTTTGATGCCATGGTGTCCGACAACATACGGGTTGCAATTGGTGCTATTAAAAGCCAATCATTAAGAGCAACTCTGACCATCCTCATAATAGGACTTGGTATTATGGCATTGGTTGGAATTCTTACTTCGATTGACGTAATAAAGAATTCGATCAGTTCCAGCTTTTCAGCAATGGGCTCAAATTCATTTACCATCAGGAATTCAGGAATGAACATTCATGTCGGAAAGAATAACAAAAAAGCACGTCGTCATTCAAACATTAATTATCATCAGGCGACCACATTCAAACAACAGTATTCTTTCAGTCCACAGGTATCTGTAGCAACCACTGCAACAGGTATTGGAACCATCAAATACAACTCTGAAAAGACCAATCCTAATATCTGGGTTATTGGTGCCGACGAACAATATCTCAATGTCTCAGGATATCAGCTTGATAAAGGAAGAAATCTGGCAACTACCGACCTCGAACAAAGCACCCATGTTTGTCTTATCGGTAATGAAGTTGCAACAAAGCTTTTTAAAAATCAGTCGCCGGTCGACAAAATAATAAGTGTGGGTTCTGCTCGCTACAGGATCGTTGGAACATTAAAGCCAAAAGGATCAAGCATGGGTTTTGGAGGGGATAAGATCTGTATATTACCTCTGTCCACTGTAGAGCAATACTATGCTACACCAGATAATTCGTATAACATTACAGTTAAAGTCGACAAAACGGAAAACCTGCAACCAGCCATTGGAGAAGCAACAGGATTGATGAGAAGCATAAGAAGGGATCCCATCAAACTGGATGACTCCTTTGAAATCGTACAGAGTGACTCTCTGTCATCCATGCTGATTACCTCCCTGGGTGGTGTGACTGCTGCAGCCACCATCATAGGTTTGATAACCTTATTGGGTGCGGCAATTGGACTGATGAACATAATGCTTGTATCGGTAACTGAGCGTACACGTGAAATTGGAATAAGAAAGGCACTGGGAGCAACACAAAAGACTATCAGAAGACAGTTTCTGACTGAAGCCATACTTATCTGTCAGATTGGAGGATTGGTTGGAATCATTTTAGGAATACTGATTGGCAACCTGCTTTCATTAAGCATGGGTGGCAACTTCATTATTCCCTGGCAATGGATTCTTTTAGGAGTAACAGTTTGCTTCTTTGTTGGACTCTTTTCAGGCCTCTATCCTGCTTATAAAGCTGCTAAACTTGACCCTATTGAGGCATTGAGGTATGAATAGCGTGTATTTCTGATTCGGCCTGGATATTTCTGAAAAAATTGCAAATCAGTTATTTAAGATGTATTAAAACGGAAGAATCTCAATCTTCCAGCAAGCCCTGTTGATTCTGTTAAATATTTTCAATTCATTGTATTTTAAGTTGATGATAATTTTTCTACATTTGCCGTCCCTAAAAAAAACAGGGATACAACTCAAAAACAATGGTTAAACAGTATGAAACCGTCTTAATTCTGACTCCGGTTCTATTGCAGGAGCAGGTTGAAGAAGCGGTTAACAAATTCCGGAAAATCCTCACCGACAACGGTGCCATAATTGTTCACGAGAACAATTGGGGATTACGCAAACTGGCTTACCCTATTCAAAAAAAGAATACGGGATTTTATCATTTATTTGAATTCAAATCAGAAGGCTCATTAATTGAAAAGCTGGAAGTTGAATACAAGAGGGATGAAAGAGTAATGCGTTTTCTCACAGTAGCACTTGACAAGCATGCAATTGCTTACAACGAACGTAAACGTAAAAACGCTGCAGTTAAAAAAGAAGAAGAAGCAGTAGCTTAAAAAGATCCCGACATGGCAACAAATCAAGCAAACAGCGAGGTAAGATATCTCAATCCTCCCGCAGTAGAAACAGCAAAAAAGAAGTATTGCCGTTTCAAGAAGATGGGCATCAAGTATATCGATTATAAAGATGCTACGTTTCTTTTAAAATTCGTGAACGAACAAGGCAAGGTATTACCACGCCGCTTAACAGGTACTTCACTTAAGTATCAACGTAAAGTTGGTCAGGCTATAAAACGTGCACGTCACCTATCTCTCATGCCTTATGTGGGCGATATGCTTAAATAAGGACTGAATTACAGAAATCTTTAAAATTATCTTTCCAAAATGGAAGTCATCTTAAAACAAGACATAAAGAACCTCGGTTACACCGATGATATAGTTAAGGTTCGTAACGGTTATGGCCTGAACTTCCTTATTCCGCAAGGAATGGCAGTTCTTGCAAATCCAACAAACCGTAAAATACATGCTGAAGTTGTAAAGCAACGTTCACATAAGCTTGGCAAGCTGAAGATGGATGCTGAAAAGCTAGCCACATCACTTGAAAGCGTTACCCTTAATATACCAGCCAAGGTTGGTGAAAAAGGTAAACTGTTTGGATCAGTTACATCACAGAACCTTGTTGATGTACTTAAGAAAATGGGATATGACATTGAAAAGAAACATATCACCATGCCTGAAGAACACATCAAGAAAACAGGAACATATACTGCTACAGTTAATGTTCACCGTGATATCAAGGCAAAGCTCAACTTCGAAGTAGTAGAAGGTTAAGCTTCATTCAAAAAATTAAAGAAGGCAGGGTTAATACTCTGCCTTCTTTATTAAAAGAAAAATCAAAAAACTAACTCTCTGTTTTACAGCTTAACTCGCTCTAACAGATCAATATCAGATATAATGGCAAATACAGGAGATGTACATGTAGGTACCGTATTGCGTTACAACGGCGAACTTTGTGTTGTTGTAGAGTGGCAACATCGCACACCAGGTAACCTTCGCGCCTTTTACCAGGGAAAAATGAGAAACATTAAGACCGGTAAGGTGGTTGAGAACCGTTTCCGCTCAGGTGAGGAAGTTGAACTTGCAAGAGTAGAATACAGAATGCTTCAATACCTGTATCAGGATGGTGAATTCCTCGTTTGCATGGATAACAGCAATTACGAACAGATTCCAATTCCCAAGGAAATGTTTGGCAATGCGTTCACGTTTCTTAAGGAAGAAATGGAGGTTAAAGTATCGTTTGAAGGTGACCTCCCAATCGTTGCTGAGCCGCCAACATTTGTTGAATTAAGAATTACATATACTGAACCAGGCTTGAAAGGTGATACAGCAACGAACACCTTGAAAAAAGCTACACTTGAAACAGGAGCAATTGTAAACGTTCCTCTTTTCGTTAATGAAGGTGAACTTGTAAGAGTTGATACAAGAACCGGTGATTATGTTGAACGTGTAAAATAAGAATTGATACTTATAGAAAAAGCCGCCGGAGAACCTGGCGGCTTTTGTTTTTATATCAATCCTCCACTTCTTTTCACTTCTTCAAATCAGCTATCATTGCAATATCAATTCATAAATAGATGAGACAATTCTTTAAAATATTCTTTGCTTCCCTCCTTGCATTTGTACTCGGAGTCATCGTTGTTTTCTTCCTCATAATTGCAATTATATCTGCTATGATTTCTGGTGCAGGCGAAAGCAAAGTAACTATGACAGATAATTCCGTGTTGATGATCTCGCTTAGCGATGATGTCAAAGAACGGACATCGAACAACCCGTTGAGCAATTTCAATATTGGAAATATGTCGGCCCATAACCAGGCAGGAATGAATGATATATTAAAGTGCATTAAAAAAGCTGCTGATGATTCCCGCATTGAAGGAATATATATTGATGCTTCATCAATGCAGGCAGGCATGGCACAAACAGAAGAAATAAGAAATGCAATCATAAAATTTAAGAAGAGCAAGAAGTTTGTTTATGCATATGCTGATGAGTACTCACAGAATGCTTATTATCTTGCTACTGCTGCTGATAAAATATATGTGAACCCACAAGGTGCTGTTGAATTGCATGGACTCATGACGCAATTAATGTTTTTTAAAGGCACATTTGATAAACTTGAAATTGAACCCATACTCATTCGACATGGAAAATATAAGAGTGCAGGCGAAACATTTGTAATGGATCACATGAGTGAGGAGAACAGAAAACAGGTTGCATCGTTTGTTGATGATATCTGGAATAATATCAAAACAGAAATTGCAGCATCACGCGGTTTATCACCGGAAGAAGTTGAAAACATATCAGACAGTTTAAAAGTAAGAAGTGCTTCAGATGCATTGAAATTTCATCTTGTAGATAAAGTGGCCTACTACGATCAGTTTATTAAAGACGTGAATAAAATTTCAGGAACAAATGATGATGTAAAACTGAATACTATCACACTTGGAAAATATAAGGATGTGCCTGCTCCGACTAAGGAAAAATTTACAACAGATCGTATTGCAGTGATCTATGCAAGCGGAGAGATCCATAGCGGTGAAGGAGATGATGAAACAATTGGATCGGATCGTATTGCACAGGCAATAAGAAAAGCAAGACTCGATAAGAATGTAAAAGCAATTGTGTTGCGTGTAAATTCTCCCGGAGGAAGTGCTCTTGCATCGGAAGTGATATGGAGAGAAGCAACACTGGCAGGAAGCAGTAAGCCACTGGTTGTTTCAATGAGTGATCTTGCAGCATCAGGTGGCTATTACATCAGCTGCGGTGCGAAAAAAATATTTGCGCAACCGAATACCATCACAGGTTCAATTGGTGTTTTCGGATTAATGTTCAACGCTCAAAATATGCTGAAGAATAAATTAGGAATAACAACTGATGGATACAAAACAGGATTATATACAGATCTTGGTCTTCCTACACGACCAATGACGAAAGCGGAGGAGTTTATCATACAGCAGTCTGTTGACAGTGTTTATGATGTCTTCACACAAAGAGTAAGCGAAGGACGTAGCATTGCTAAAACAGATGTTGATAGCCTGGGCCAGGGAAGAGTATGGAGTGGTTCATCTGCAATAGCAAACAACCTTGTTGATACATTAGGAGGACTTGATGATGCCGTTGCCTATGCAGCAAAACTTGCCAGAATTGACAACTACCGCATTAAGGAACTTCCTGAACAAAAGGAGGCATTTGAGCAGATCGTTGAAGATCTGTCAGGAGAAGCATCTGTATGGTATGAGAAGAAACAATTGGGAGAAGAAGCGAAGTATCTGAAAGCATTAAGGAAAGCTTTGAAGTCTTCAGGCGTTCAGACCAGGATGGATTTTGATATAGAACTCCGATAAAGATCTATTCCTTTATTCCCTTTTACTTAGTCACCTAGTCACTTAGTCACCTAGTCACCTAGTCACCTAGTCACTATATATATCATTTACCAAACTGGAAACCTCCGGTAAATATATATTCCAAAGCAAAGAAGTGATGATTCGCGCGACCATCGCCCGGTAATAACACCTTGGCATAGTTTGCGAAAACCCCTTTAATACTGGTATCAAGGAAAAAATACCTGAAAAAATTAAATCGCACACCACAGTCAAGACCCGCAACATAACCTGCAACGTGATAGGTATCATTGCGCCTCACACCAAAAATACTTACATCCGATCGAGGCAGCACAATTCCTATTCCCGGTTTTACCAATGCATGCAGTGCATGTCGATAGTCAGGAGTATGCCAGATGGTAAATCTTTTAATCAGGTTAATCATTCCAAAGTTGGCGCCGTTGCTATGTTCAAAGGTTAACCAGTATGGTGTAATCACTGTATCCTTATCATAATACTGCTCTCCAATAGTACCTTCAATGTGTGTAGCCTGGTTGTCTCTAACAACAAACTTTGCATGATCGTAATTTATTTCAATACCGAGATTATGCTTGTCATTAAAGTAACATCCGAAGCGGAAAGAGTACTGAGGAATTGTGATATCCTCATGCAACATCTTTTTCAACCCCGGTCTATCATCGGCTTTTAAATCATATAACGTAAAGTCATATTTAACATCGGTGTGATCTTCAAAATGTATATCACTTTTTGTAAACCAGTCAAGATTATACCCGGCAGCAAAATACCAGGTCCATTTATTCTTATCCCCTTTTGCCTCGTCAGAGGAAACCTCCTGGGAAACGGATGGCAGACTTATAAGCAGCAACCCTAATACGATCAACCCACATTTCATATTTACAAACTTATACAAACTTGCGAAATGCTGTTGAACGATCATAATAAGAAAAATTAAATTAACTTTATGCAGCCTAAACATCCGGTTAAAGTAATATCCAACCTGTAATATTAAATTATGCCTTTAATAAGCAGCATCTTTTCTTGGTTCATGAAACAACGTGTTCATCAAATAGAGCTTTTTATTAAGTTTCCATATGATGTGCAGGACGAACTTCTTCGAAAACTTATTCTTCAGGCCCGTTATACAGAGTTTGGAAGGAGATATGATTTTTCATCATTAGTAAATACAAACCAGTTCAGACAGCGTGTACCGTTACAGGATTATGAAAGCCTGAAGCCATATATATTCCGTTTGCAGCAAGGGGAACAAAATCTGATATGGCCAACTGACCTGCGATGGTTTGCAAAATCATCAGGCACAACAAGTGATAAATCGAAATTTATTCCTGTATCAACAGAGGCTTTAGAAGAATGTCATTTTAAAGGTGGTAAAGATCTTCTCTGTATTTACTTTCATAACAATCCGGATTCACAATTGTTCAATGGTAAAATACTGTCACTTGGAGGAAGTCATCAGGCCAATGCATTAAACAATGAATCATTTTACGGTGACCTCAGTGCAATTTTAATTCAGAACCTTCCATTCTGGATGCAATTATTCCGAACTCCTGATCGTTCCATTGCATTGATGGAAGAATGGGAAGAGAAAATTGAAATGATGGCGCGCCAAACGATGAATGAAAATGTAACCAACCTTGCCGGTGTACCATCATGGATGTTAGTACTGCTCAAAAGAGTACTTGAAATGAGTGGAAAAAAAAATCTGAATGAAGTGTGGCCTAACCTTGAACTCTTTGTTCATGGTGCCGTAAACTTTTCACCCTATAAATCGCAATACAAAGAATTAATTCCTAAGGACAGCATGTATTATCTTGAAACTTACAATGCTTCAGAAGGATTTTTTGGAATACAGGATCAACGTAATTCAGATGAGATGTTACTCATGCTTGATTATGGAATTTATTACGAATTCATAGAGCAGAAATTCTGGGATACAGAAAACCCTCCTACTCTATCCTTGAGTGAAGTGAAAGTGGGCGAGAACTATGCATTAGTAATTACTACCAATGCAGGATTGTGGCGATATAAGATTGGTGATACGATTACATTCACCTCCCTGAATCCTTTCCGGTTTAAGATCAGCGGGCGCACTGCACATTTCATCAATGCATTTGGTGAAGAACTCATCATCGATAATGCAGAAAAAGCTCTTGATGAAACCTGTCAGGCAACAGGAGCAATCATCCGTGAATACACTGCTGCACCGGTTTATTTTTCACACGATGCATCAGGTGCCCATGAATGGCTTATTGAATTTGAAAAGCCACCAGCCGACATTAACTTCTTCGGGTACATACTTGATGGTGCATTGAAAAAACAGAACAGCGACTATGAGGCAAAACGTTATCATGATAAGGTACTCAATCCACCATTAATACATGTTATGCCGCATAATACTTTTTACAACTGGTTGAAATCTAAAAACAAACTTGGTGGACAACATAAGGTTCCGCGTCTTGCTAATCACAGGCAATATGTTGATGAAATTACTGCAGTAGCAAAAGTGATGTAAAATGATGAGATACTTAATAATGCTTACATTGTTTCCATTGCTTCTTTCTGCACAAAATGAAATAAAAAAGGTTGCTGAAATAAATACTGATGCCGAAATGGTTGACGGCGACATACTGGGCAATATATATATTATAAAAGGAACAGATGTTGCCAAGTACGATGAAAACGGGGTTTTATGTTGCACATTCAGCGATAAGAATTATGGAGAAATAACTTCTATCGACACAAGAGATCCTTTACGCATTTTATTTTTTTACAAACCCTTTGGAATTGTAAGATTTCTTGACAACAAACTTGCAGAACAAAGTACAATTGATCTGAGGTCACTTGAACTCACCGATCCACGCCTTGTATGCACGTCAGAAACACAGGGATTTTGGGTATATGACAATGCAACTTCAAAACTATATAAATACAATTCCATGTTGCAGCAGATCAGTCTGAGTAATGATTTGCGGCAGGAAGTGATGCATGGAATTAATCCGGTGAAGATGGAAGAATCAGACTACTGGCTGGTTATTCTCGATCAGAATGCATTGCTGGTATTCGATAAGATGGGTACATATTTCAAAGAGGTTCCGGTGGAAAATTCTGCAGGAGGCCAGTTGATTCACGACGACTGGGTTTATCTGGCAGGTGATAAGATCATTCGTATTAATCTTCGAAATGGCAAGAGAACAGAAATTACTCCTCCATTTGCAGCATCTCAGAGCCAGATACTTGTTACACCAGTCAGACTGCTTCGTCTCAATGAGACAAGACTGGAGATATACAGCTATTGAAGCAGAAGTTTTCAACATTTTTTGTCCGGCAGGATACAGGCTTCTACTTTTGAACACTTATAGCGTCTCAACGAATACTGATTTGCATTTGTGTTTTATCAGCTGGAGTTTAGATTTTATTCCGATACATAACTGAATTAATCTTTAGCAAAGCATTTCATCATTCGTAAAATTGTAAATCAAAAGTGGCAGATAAAAAGACATTACACATTGCTGTTGCCGGTAATATCGGTTCAGGTAAGACTACACTGACATCGCAACTTGCAAAAAACATGAAGTGGGAACCTCACTATGAAGACGTCGATGATAATCCTTATCTCAATGATTTTTATGAGGACATGCAACGTTGGTCTTTCAACCTGCAGATCTACTTCCTTAACTCACGCTTCAACCAGGTGATGAAGATCAGGAAGAGTGCAAAGACTGTGATACAGGACAGAACCATCTATGAAGATGCCTACATCTTTGCTCCTAATCTTCATGCAATGGGATTGATGACGACACGTGACTTCAACAATTACCTGGAGTTGTTTAATCTCATGTGTAACTTCATTCAACCACCTGATCTTTTGATCTATCTCAGAGGAACGGTTCCAGCACTGGTTAATCAGATACAAAAACGTGGACGTGCGTACGAAAACTCTATCAGGCTCGATTATCTCAAACGTCTGAATGAACGTTATGAAGCCTGGATATCACAGTATGAGCTTGGAAAACTCCTCATCATTGATATTGATGACATTAACTTCGCCGAAAATCCTGAGCATATGGGTATGGTGGTGAATAAGATCAATGCTGAATTGCACGGTCTTTTCTGATATATATAGCATTAATCTATTAAGTTATTGAGTGGTGGTATTAAACAGGTAAAGTAATTAATGCCTTGTTATATAACTCTCCTGCATTTATATTCTGATCCTGATAATTGGTACTAGATACTTGATACTTTTGTCTTGATACTAGGATTATGGCAGGCATGCATAGGAAGTTCATCACTAATTTATTCTTTCTGCTTTTTCTTAATCTTCTCATTAAGCCATTCTGGATTTTTGGGATTGATCGTGCTGTGCAAAACAGTACCGGTGCAGCAGAATACGGCCTCTACTCTTCTTTACTCAGTTTTACATTCCTGCTTAACATTCTACTCGATCTTGGAATAACGAATTACAATAACAGGAATATTGCTCAGCATAGTCAGTTATTGCAAAAACATTTTTCAGGTATCATTCAGCTAAGAATAATACTGACCGTGGCATATTGTATCATCAGTATGTGTATTGGCTGGGCACTTGATTATGATTCACGACAACTATCACTTTTACTCATTCTTCTAATCAACCAGGTATTTGCATCATTCATACTTTACCTGAGGAGTAACATTGCAGGTCTGCAGTTATTTAAAACAGAAAGCATCATTTCAGTACTCGATCGCACTCTGATGATCATTTTTTGTTCAATTCTACTATGGACGAATGTTGCGGGTTCTCATTTTAAAATTGAATGGTTTGCATGGGCACAAACGTTGGCATATGGGATCACTGCTGCAATTACATTCACAATTGTTGCACGAAAAGCAGGCTTCAGTAAACTTGTATGGAACTGGCATTTTTTTCTCGTCATCCTTAAACAAAGCTATCCATATGCATTACTGATTTTGCTGATGTCGTTCTACTACAGAATAGATGCTGTAATGATTGAACGATTGCTTCCTGATGGTGCATTTCAGGCCGGTATATATGCACAGGCCTTTCGATTACTTGATGCAGCTAACATGTTTGCAAATCTTATTTCAGTATTGCTCCTTCCCATGTTTGCCTCAATGATCAGGCAAAAACAATCGCCTGAAGAATTAGTGAGTCTTTCATTCTCCCTTTCCAGCACATTGGGATCCTAAGCTTAGAATTCCACGTGGACAAGTTGTCGC
>JADMIO011227082.1_pt1 | contig 109866 bp, 82 predicted proteins | sample 8958161 | NCBI WGS metagenome assembly JADMIO01 (sample SAMN16585339, study PRJNA669376) | soil metagenome | isolation source: Crop rotation soil | place: USA: Cullars Rotation, Alabama | collected 2011 | reverse complement strand
CGCGACAACTTGTCCACGTGGAATTCTAAGCTTAGGATCCCAATGTGCTGGAAAGTGGGGATGTGATTCGCACCGCCAAGGATGGTCATGCGATTGTGCGCCTCGAAGACGGCTCGACGATCGAGATGAAGGATCGCTCTGAAGTTTCAATCAGACGGACCTTGAGCGGCACAACTCTTCATTTGGATGGCGGCAGCGTCATCATCGAAGCCAGCAAAAACGCAAAACGCCGTACAGTCATCGGCAAGCTGGTCAAAGAGGTCCGAAGATTCTTTGGCTCGCAGACTACCGGTGATTTCTTTGTCGAGACCAATGATTCATTAGTGTCGGTTACCGGCACCACTTTCGCGATCAATGCCGGAACGAAGGGTTCACGCGTCAGCGTTATCGAAGGCGAGGTGCACCTCGATCGCAATGGCACCGACAAGGTCCTGCGCGCCGGTGACCAGGCCACGACCAACGCAGCGATTGACAGAGTTCCGGTCAAAGACGAAGTGTCCTGGAGTCGCAACGCGGCGCGTTACGCGCAAGTACTCGAAAGTCTGGCCGCGCTGCGCAAAGACTTGAATGCAGTGCCCCGGCCGGGAGTGCGCAACTCGACGCGTTTGCTCGACATGATGCCGGGAAACACTGTGATGTATGCGGCGCTGCCAAATCTGGCCGCCTCGATCGTGGAATCAAACCGCATCATCGAAGAACGTATTCAGCAGAATCCTGCTTTGAAGGATTGGTTTGCCAGTCAGCAGGGACAGCGCGGACCCGGTATGAGCCAGGCGATCACCACCATCAAGGAATTCGGTGATCAGCTGGGTGAGGAAATCGCCGTGGGCGCCGGGATGAACGATCAAGGCCAGCCGAGCGAGCCGATTGTCCTGGCCCAACTGAAAAATCCGGGCGGCTTTCGCGCCTTCTTCGACGCTGAAATACAGAAGCTAAACACTTCAGGCAAAGCGCCGCAGGTTCAGTGGGTCGATGATCCGCAAAACGCTCAGGCCAGCCCGTCAGCCGGCGACAAACAGCTTTATGTTTGGATTTCCGGTGACGTTCTGGTGGCTTCGCCTAAACTTGAACAGTTGCAGACCATCGCGAAAGGCGGCAGCACGTTTTCCGGAACGCCGTTCTACTCGCGCATCGCCCAGGTGTATAGCGAGGGCGCCGGGATCGTTCTGGCCGCGGACCTGGAAAAGATTATTGCTCACACGCGCGGAGTTCGCCGGATTGCAGTCGGCGAACAGCACGAGCAGGCTTTGAGCCAGCTCGGCGTGTTCAATATGAAGTCCTTCGTGCTGGATCAGAAAGACACCGACGGCAAGACGCATACACGCGCAGTGTTGGCTTACACGCCTGCCGATCACGGAGTTACTTCGTGGCTGGCCCAGCCGGCGCCGATGGGTTCGCTCGAATACATCTCGCCGGATGCGAATCTGGTCGCAGGTTTCGTAATCAAGAACCCGACGGCAGTGGTTGATGACTTGCTGACCGTTTTGAACAGTGTCAGTCCGGATCTCACGAAGCATTTGACTGAGCTGGAAACCAATCACGGGTTGAACCTGCGCAACGACATTGCGGCACCGCTCGGCGGTGAGTATGCGTTCGCGATTGATGGACCAATCCTGCCGGTGCCTTCGTGGAAGCTGGTATTCCAGGTAAACGACCCGACGCACCTGCAGCAGACCTTTGAACGCATTGTCGACGAAGTCAACAAGCAGGCGGCGAAAGAAGGCAAGAAGGGCCTGGAGTGGGAGAAGTCGGACTTCAACGGTCGCACTTTCTATGCGCTGCGTTCGAAGGATTTCGGCGGCGTCGAAGTCAACTATGTTTTCGCCAATGGTTATCTGATTGCCGGCCCGACCCGGGCGCTGGTTGATCAAGCGATCCGTTACCACGATTCAGGTTCGACGCTGACTCACTCGCCGCAATTCATGGCGGGCCTGCCGGCGGACGGTAATGTGAATTTCTCGGCGTTGGTCTATCACAACCTGGCTCCGCTGGTGCAGCCGTTCGCAGATAAGATGGCGAGCAGCCCGACGGATGAACGGCAGAAAGCGATTGCCGCGATGGCTGCCAACATGCAACCAACGCTGGCTTATGCTTATGCATTCGGCGACCGCATCGAAGTCGCGGCTAATACCGAAGGCGGGCCATTCGGCTTGAGTCCGGCCTCGCTGCTCGGTATGCCCAACGCGTTTGACCTGCATCACATTCTCGAACAGGGAATGAAGAAGCACTAATGGCGGCGCGAGTCGCGAACGCAGATTAACGGCAGAGGTCGCAGAGGATTCCGCAGAGGCCGCCGATAAGGTTTCCTCTGCCTCCTCTGCGAAGACCTTTGCGCCCTCTGCGGTTTAGCACCTGGAAGTGACGTTTCGGGAGAACTATCATGCACAATCAACGCAAATCAGTTTTAGAAGAAACCTCGTCCGCAAATCAGCGACTCCTGATTAATGCCCTAACCTTAATTGCCCTCGGCCTCTCGATCTTATTTCTGAACTCATGGGACAATCTTTTCGTAAGAACATCGGTCGGATTATTCTGGGGCGGTTTTTTGTTACTCTTACACGGCCCGGCCGCTTTCAAAGCGGCGAGAAATCTCGCAAAGAAGAATGACACCAATCGCACCAGTTACGGACTCTCCGCTGAACCATAGCCCCGGCGTCATTACTCTCGACAATCTCTCGGTAACCTTTGGCGGCCGGCCAATTCTAAAAACTCTAAACGGGGAATTGCGCGGCCGCTCGATTGGTCTGCTCGGTCCAAACGGCGCCGGCAAGACCACGCTGATTCATACCTTGCTGGGATTTCACGCGCCGTCCTCCGGCACCGCGAAGATTTTTGGCAGCGACATCCGCAGCGAAGCAAACCAAATCAAGCGACTGATCGGCTACATGCCTGAGCGGGATTCTTTTATCTCGAAGATGTCGTGCATTCACTTCGTTCGCTTTATGGCTGAGCTTTCCGGCCTGCCGTCAGGGGCCGCGCTGGAGCGCGCCCACGAAGCATTGTTTTTTGTCGGGCTGGGCGAGGCGCGTTATCGAAACGTCGATACATTTTCGCTGGGCATGAAGCAGCTCGCCAAGTTGGCCCAGGCGATCGTGCATGGTCCGAAATTGATCTTCCTGGACGAACCGACGAATGGATTGGATCCTCCGGCGCGTCAGCGAATGATCAAAATGATTCGCGAGATTCGGGACAGCGGGCAGGCCAACATAGTCCTGTCGTCACATCTGTTGCGCGACGTCGAAGAGTGCTGCGAAGAGATCGTGATTCTGAAAGATGGCCGCCTGGTCGTCTACTGCAACCTGGAAGAAGAGCGCAAAGCCAACAAAAAGTTTCTCATGCTGGAAACCCGCGGCGAACTCAAACAGTTTGTCGCCGGAGTCGACGCGCTGGGCTGCGAGTGTGCGATGACCAGCGATCACCGTTTGAAGATCATTCTGCAGGATGGAACTGAGATTCGCGATCTTTACCGGCTCGCAGCCGACTCGCAGGTGCAGATTCGCCGGCTGACCTATAAACGCGATTCGCTCGAAGATATTTTCCTGAAGGCAATGGAGAACGGAGCTGTGTCAGAAGCCCGGCCGTAAGGAAGGGCAAATATGTGAAGCGAGTCCCGCGCGATGCAAAAGTGGCCCTCCCTAACGGTCGGGCTTCTGACACTTAATTTTATGGCCGTACTTGAGCGCAGTTACAAACGATACGAAGGTGTTTTGTCGCCGGAGTGGAGCCGTTTTCTGATCATTCCGCGACACGCTTTCCGAAATGTCTTTCGCTCAAAACTGTTTACCGGTTTTTATGTGCTTTCGTTTGTCACGCCCCTGGTCTTTGCGATCCTGATTTATTTGCGGCACAACGCCGAAGCCCTCGCGATTATGAATCTGAGCGTCGTTAACGTCCTGCCAATCGACGCGACGTTCTTTCAGGCATTCGTGATGGCCCAGGGTTGGGTCGGATTTATTCTGGCGCTGCTGATTGGCCCGCAACAGGTGTCGCGCGATCTGACGAACAATGCTTTGCCGCTTTATCTGTGCCGGCCTTTTACCCGGACTGAGTACGTGGTCGGCAAAATGTCGATCGTGATTCTGCTGCTTTCGAGCATCACCTGGGTGCCGGGGCTGATTCTGTTCATGCTGCAAAGCTATCTCGAAGGCTGGTCGTGGTTTTCTGAGAACATTGCGATTGCCAGCGCCATCTTTCTCGGCAGCGTAACCTGGATCATCCTGCTCGCTTTGCTGACGCAGACGATTTCGGCGTGGGTGAAGTGGCGCATCGCCGCCAGCGCCGGCTTGATCGGTCTTTTCTTTATTCCCTCGGTGTTCGCCGAAATCCTGAATCAACTGTTAGAGACGCATTGGGGCCACATCATCAGTCTGTCAGCCTTGATTCAAAATATCTGGAAGGGATTGTTCGGCACGTTTGTGCGGCAGCCGACTGATGTGCGGGCCATGCGCAACGGCCGAATAATCAGTGCAGCGTTGATGACTGAGCCGCCGCTTTGGGCCTCGTGGCTGGTGCTGTTTCTTATCTGCGCGCTGTGCTTACTGTTGTTATCGCGCAAAGTGAAGGCGTACGAAGTTATCAAGTAATGAAGACACAGCAGCGACAACCTGTACGCTTCAGTTACCCCTGGGATGGTCTTGATTTTGCGGTGGTGGAGATATTCTTCGAGATCGTCTGGTTCGTCTTATTGATTGTGCTCGGATAATGACTGAAACATCCTCAGAATTGATCGTCTTCGAGAACGTCTCGAAATTCTACGGCGAGATACTCGGCGTGAATCGGGTCAGTCTCGAGATTCCTGCGGGCATTACCAGTCTGGTCGGACCAAACGGAGCAGGGAAGACGACGCTGATGAATTTGATGTGTGGTTTGCTGCGCCCTACGCGCGGGAAGGTCAACGTGCTCGGCATTCCCACGGACCAGCCGGAAAGACTTTTTCGCAAGGTTGGCTATTGCTCGCAGTTTGATTCGTTTCCGCGGGGCCTGACCGGCCGGGAATTCATCAGTGCCTTCCTGATGGTTTCAGGTTTTGCGCGAAAGGAAGCGGACGATTTGACCGAAGCAGCGCTGAACCGGGTCGAGTTGTTGCCGGCTGCCGATCGAAAGATTGGCGCGTACAGCAAGGGCATGCGCCAGCGTGTTCGTCTGGCACAGTCGATTGCGCATCAACCCTCGGTGCTGATTTTGGATGAGCCGCTGAACGGTCTCGACCCTATGGTCCGAGCTGAAACGATTGCGCTCTTCAAACAACTTGCAGCCGACGGTCTGCACTTGATCATCTCGAGTCACATCCTGCACGAAGTCGACATGATGTCGGACCGCGTGGTTCTGCTCAACAACGGTTATGTCGTGGCTGAAGGTGAGATTCAGGGCGTGCGCGACGATATGGACGTCGAGCATCCCGTGCAAGTTCTGATTCGTTGCAATCATCCATCCGCACTGGCGGCGCAGATGTTTGGAAAAACGGATGTGATTGAGGCGCGCGTCCACGACGATCGACAGGGCCTGTTCGTGAAGACCCGCAACCCCGATCAATTTTATCTTTCGCTCAACGAAGTGGTGGCCCAGGGCGAGATCTCAGTCGAATCAATCGCGCCGGTAGATGATGATCTGAGCGCAGTTTATGACTACTTAATCGGAGCGCAGTAGTGGCACAGACTTCAGTCTGTGTCTTCAGAGTTTTCACAGACTGAAGTCTGTGCCACTGAGAAGTTATGAGTTCAACCGCTGAAACATTTCACACAAAGACAGAAGCGAAAAACGGCGCGAACGTTTCGCTTTGGTTGCGCCAAATTTCGGCTATCCTGCGGCTGGAACTAAAGAAGAATTTTTTCGGCAAGCGCTCGCTGCTGGTTTATCTGCTGGCGATGATGCCCATCGGCTTGCTGATTCTGGTTGAGACCATCAACCCACTGGGTCGTGACACCGCACAGCTGCCAACAGTCTTTTCAATCTTTTACAACTCGCTGATCCTGCGCACTGTGGTGTTTTTTGGTTGCGCGTGGATCTTTATGAACCTGTTTCGCGGCGAGATTGTCGATCGCAGTCTGCACTATTACTTCCTGTCGTCAGTCCGCCGGGAAGTGCTGGTGACCGGAAAGTACATTTCCGGCTTGTTGACATCGGTAATCCTTTTTTCGACGGTCACTATCGTTTGCATGCTGATCGTTTTCTTCTCGCACTTTTACAGTTCGAGCACGCGGTTCTTTTTTGATGGCCCGGGTTTCAGCCAACTGTTCTGGTACGTGGCGATTACGATCCTGGCCTGCATCGGTTACGGGGCGTTCTTCCTGGTGGTCGGACTGTTCGTTCGCAATCCGATAATTCCGGCGCTCATGCTTTACGGATGGGAGTGGATCAATTTTCTACTGCCGCCACTGTTGAAGAAAATCAGCGTCATCCATTATCTGAATTCATTGGTTCCCGTTCCCGTCTCTGAAGGACCATTCGCAGTCGTCGCTGAGCCAACTCCGGCCTGGATTTCGATCCCCGGATTGTTGATTGTGACCGCTCTGGTTTTGATTCTCGCCGGCACCCGCATCCACCGCATGGAAATCAGATATGGGAGTGACTAATAGTCAGAACCGCCTGCGGTAGCGGGCGGTTACTTTCTGGATTGGAGCCCCGATGGAAATGAAGGTCAACCGCCCGCTACCGCAGGCGGTACTGACTCAGGGTCCGAAGCGGCGGCGGTATTCGATCGACGACAAGAACGCTTTGACCATTTCTGCCTGAATGTAATTGCCGTTGAACTGATTCAATTTGGTCAGCCAGAAATTGTAGCCGTCAAAGTTTCCATCCGGCGCGTCGTTCGGATTTCTTCGCAAGTAGCCGAAGTACTGCATTAACACAAACGCTCGATTGAATTCCTGGCTGGCGAAGGTCGCGTTTTCGGCGATGCGTCGCAGCGCCCGCGCACGGGCCGCGACGTCAGTTGTCGTTGACGCAGCGCCAAACTCGTTGATGGCTGCGGTGCGATCGGCGCTCGCCGGAGTGACGCCGGCGTTCGCAAAAAGAGTATCGACGAACGTTGCCGGCGACATCGAGGTTGGGAACGCCGAAGTGAATTGGCCCCTTTGAACGAAGGCAGCGGCGTAAGCCTGCTTATTATTTTCGAGGACTGTTGGCCAACCGGCCTGACCCACAATCAAACCTTGTCCAAGCTGCTGATCGTCGGCGACGAAATCGCTCAGACGCACCGGGACCGGCGTGCCTGCCAAATTGCCGAAGGCCGATTTATGGAAGCGATATACCAGATAGCCGCTCTCCTGAAACTCAATCGACAGGAAGAAAGACGCCGAGGTATTCACTCTCATCGCCTCGATGCAGCCAACGTTGGTTCCGCACTGAGAGATTTGATTCATCCAGAAATTGAGCCCCGACGTATCCGGCTCGCGATTAAGGAAGTCGCGATAATGCTGGACCACGAAGGTGTCGGTCTGATCGATTTCGTTGGTCGTAATTCCGCTCGTGTCGCCGAATACGGTGAATCTGAATGCGGGAGTTGCAGCTACGCCGCCGGCCGCATTCGAATCTCTGACATACCAACGCCCGAAGAAAGTCTGGCCGACCAGAGACGAATTCGCGGGCACCAGCATGCTGACCGAGCCAAAGCCCTGACCGGCGCCGCTGCCGGATAGTTGCACGCTGATCCGCGCAAACGAAGCAGTTGCCGGAATCGTGGGACCACTACCCGGATCGCTGCTGTCGATTACCAAAACCGCCGACGCACCGCCCAACGCATTGTTAACGCCTACGGTGAAATTGGGATTGCCGGCGAGCGCCGGCTCGATGGCCGTCGCTTCCGGAATGTTGCCGCCCGAACCCTGTGTGCCGGTGCCGGTAATCGCCGGCACACGACTCGATTCGCTGTAAAGAGTCGGACGATCGAAGGGCGCAGTGCCGGCCAGAACGCGCGGATCCGTCAGAGCATTTCGCAGGAAAGCGACGAGATCGGATTGCTGTTGAGCATTCAAACCCAGCGGCCGGATCAAATTGTGATTGATGTTTGGCGCATCGAAATCGCCACCGCGATTATAGAAAGCCACCACGTCTTCGAGCGTAGCGAAGCGGCCGTTATGAAAGTATGGACCACGCAGACCGACATTGCGCAGGCTGGGAGTACGAAACTCACCAATGTTGTTGGTATTGCCGGTTACCTGGAAGCGGCCGCTATCTTCTGTCTGGGGACGAACGCCGATGTTATGAAATGCGTTGTCACTGAAAAGACTGCCGGCATGACAGACATTACAGCCGCGCCCGTTAAAAATCCCCTGGCCACGTTGTTCGGCAGCGCCGAGTGGCGCAATTTGCTGCACCGATAAATCGAATGGTGTGCGATCTGAATAAAGAGTTCTTTCAAAAGTTGCGATCGCTTCGGCGATTCGCACCGGAGTCACGTCAGTAGATCCGAAAGCCACCTGGAAAAGTTCCTGGTAACTGCGACCTCCGATCCAATCCGCAAGCCGGCCGGAACTGAAGGTGACAGGGCCATCGGTCTTGAACTCGCGACACGAGCTGCTACATCGACCCAGGTGCGGTTGGCATTTCCCATTTCCGCGGAGCTCACCGGCGGACCAAGGACCTGGCTTTCCAGCGCGGCGCCGTTTTGCAGCACCACCGCACCACCGATCGGATCGGTGAAGGTGCCCGTCGCTCTTCCATCCCAAAACAATGTGTTGGAAAAACCGGCGTCGATATAAGAGCGGGACTTCCGGCCGGTCACCTGTTCGTGAAAACCGTAGACTGCCGAAAGACTATAGGTGCCGTCCGCGTTGTTGGTGATTACTCCCGGCGATGCGAAAACGTCGTCGGCGGTGTTGAAGAGGCCATCGGCGCCGGGATTTCTCGATCGAGCATTTCCGACTATTGCGCGCGCGTCCGATCCCCCGTTAGACGCAAAATGACAAGTTCCACAAGCTACCGTGCGCGTCGATGATAACTGTTCGTCCCAGAACAACGTCTTACCAAGGTAGGCTTTCGCGGCGGTGACCGGATTGGCGGGTGGGGCTCCGGGTGGATTCAAGGGCTGCACCGGACCGTTGATGTTACCGACAGCGCGCGAACCCTGGTCGGCAGCGCTGAATGGGCTTACGACGCTGCCATTTTCGGCGCGGACCCAATAGAAGAAGGTCTGGCCGGCTGGTGCGGTCGCGTCAAAGAAAACACCTTCCGGCGTGGCGCCGACAGCAGTGGCTGTCGCGGTGTCATTCGCGGCATTGCGGAAGACCCTGTACAACGTCGCGCCGCGGACCGTGGCCCAGTTAATTCCTACCTTGGTTACGTAGGAATTGTCTGAGGCGACAACTTCGGTGGGCGGGGTCAGCGTTGGATTCTGGCCGCTGGCCTTAAAGCCGGGAAACAGGCGATGGGCGCAGACAAGCACCGCGGTCACTGAAAGCACGGCAATTATTGAAAGCTTGATCGTTCGCATGGGCTCGTTCCTTCCATTTCAGTACGGAAGTTTCGGGTAAACCTGGCTAAACAACTTGCTGAGGCAATGCTGATGAACCGGGATTCGTTACGGTTCGTATTCAGAGTATTAGTCGCACCTGCGGTGGATTCATATGACCGCGGGAACCATGCTTTGTTACGCGGCAGAATTCTTAGGCAGGAGATTTCGAATCTGCTATGCTCAGCGCCAGCCCGCATCTTCACGAGGTATCATTCATGAGAATCAAGTTCAGCAGTCAACGCATTCGCGGTTATCGACCGCTTTCGGTGCTACTCACCCTGCTCATAATTACGTCGCCGATCGTCGCTCAGCAGCCGGCGAGCAAGACGGCAGCGCCGCCGCCCAGGCAAGGTCCAAAGCTTGGTGACCCAACCTTTGAAACGCTACTGGCGGTCGACGCTTATAAGCTCTACGGCGAGGTGCGAAACGTGGGCCAGTTGTTAAGCACGGGCGGCGCCGGCGAGATTGTCGAGCCCGTGATTAAGCTCGCTGACCCGGGCCCGGAGTTCAAATCGATCGTAAGCTTTCTGAAAAAGAATTCTGAAGCGCTGGCGTCGTCGCGGTTAATGTTTGCCACCTGGCCGGCCCGCACGGACGTGCCGATGATGTTCGTGGCAATTGAGTTTCCGACCAGTGAAGATGCGGCGAAGTTCGCTCCCAAGCTGGAAACGTTTTTGCCGACCGTGATGCCGACACCGGCGGTGACTGAGAACCGGCATCCGTCAACACGCCAAAGCCTGGCGAAGCGACACCGCCGGGAATTCAACAATCGCCCGCGAAAACTGCGACGCCAAAACCAAACGAGCAACCGCCTTTCGTGATCACGCGTTCAGGAAATCTCGTCTGCTTTAGTGAGAAGGCTTTCAAGTTCGAGAAACTTCATCCGCCGGCGAGCAAAGCTCTCTTTCAAGATCAAAATCTGCGGACCGTCCGCGACAAGTTTTCTTCGGAGCCCGTCTTCCTTTTCTTCAACGTCGCGCTCGAAGATAAGAGCAAGCCGCAACCTTCTCCCACCCCGGCCATCACGGAAAAGGCTGCGACGGTAGAAGAAGTCGCAGCGGCGCCAAAGGAGGAACCCGCAACCACGCCGACTCCGGATCGGGAAGAGGCGATTGAAACGCGGGCAGTGCTGACTGCCGGACCAGAGCCTTCGCCGACACCGACGCCAACGAAGGAGCAGCAGGCGCAGCAGATTGCTTCGTCACAGGTGGGCCAGATGTTGGACACACTGGGCATCGGCGAAACCCAAATGCCCGAGGCCGTGGGGCTCGCATTCGCGCTCGATGGCAACGAATATGTTGTGCGAGCGATGTTGATTGATAAGCCCGAATCGAAGCTCTTGCCAATTCCATTCGTACCGCAACTGATCTCCGGGCCGCCCTACAACGCCGAAGCGTCGTCGATACTTCCCGACGACACTGAAATGTTTGTTAGTGCCTCGATCGATTTCACCCAAACTTATGAGGGAATGAAAAAGCAGGCCGAGATTAGAGCCAAGGCAGACCCGAACTCAAATTACACGGTCTACAAAGATGGCGTTCGTCAGGAGCCGCCACCCAGCGAAAGAGAAACGCAGCCTGACGCCTTCGCTCAGTTCGAAAAGAAAGCAGGCTTCAAGATTAAGGACGATCTGTTGCCCGCGCTGGGCAGTGAGATTGCGATTGGCGGATCGATTAAGACTCTGCAGTCGACCGGTGGATTTAACCTGGGTGCGCCACCCGCGCCGAAGCCGTCTCCAGATCCGAACGATCCGAAACAGAAAAACGAAAGCGTGTTTCCAGTTATTCTGATCGGCGTGAAAGATCGCGAAGCCATGCGCCGCCTAATGCCAAAGGTCTTGGTCGGACTGGGAATTGGCGAGGCGAACCTGCTGGCGCAAACCGAAAAACATGGCGACGCCGAGATTGTTAACTATGCCGGCATGTTCGCTTATGGTTTTGTGGGTGACTTTGTCGTGATCTCTGACGCTGCCGGAGTGCGGCGCGTCGCCGATGCGAACGAAAGTCATCAGACACTTTCATCGAACACGGTCTATCGCAACTCGAAACGTTGGCAGTCAGGCCGCACTTTGGGACAAGTCTATGTTTCGCCGGCTTTAATGGAGGGTTATCACGAACAAATTCGCAAGGAAGCGGCGACCCTTGAGCCGGCCATGCGCGATTTTCTTTTGGGTCTAAATCCAAAATCGGAAGCGATAACTTATGCACTCTCGAACGATGGTTTGGGGACCAATCATGAACTGCACCTGCCCAAGAACCTGATCCTGACAATGGTTGCCGGAATTTCTTCGGCGACGAAAAACACACCGCCCGAAGCCAATGAAATGATTGCGGTCAGCGCCTTGCAAGTGATTGTGAGTGCGGAGCAACAATACAAAGCGCGCGCGAAAAATGGACCGTTCGGCACGATGCAGGAGTTGGTAGACGCGAAGCTATTTCCGCTCACCGAGTTTGATAAGTACGGCTACCGGTACGAGGTGACGGTCATGGGCGATCAGTTCGAAGCGGTGGCCATGCCGAAGGAATACGGAAAGACCGGCAAGCGTTCATTCTTCGTCGATAAAAGTGGTGTCGTTCGCGGCGACGATCATGGAGGTGGGCCAGCAACGGTGGCAGACAAGCCGGCGCAGCCTTAATCCGCAGATTACGCAGATTGAATTTAGGTGGACCTGACCGCTTCGAGTTTATTTGAGGTTTGAACTCATCTCGCTAAAGCGATGTGTGAATGAGAAGGCCTGCTGATCCCTTGAGACACGAGCATTGGCTGTAACTCGCGTTTGGGTTCAGAAAAATTGATATTCCTAATCTGCGTAATCTGCGGACACCTTCTAGAACTTCGCCAGGATAGAATCCACGATATCGCGCGCCTCGCCCCGCACACCCTTCAAAATCTTTGCCGCTTCCAAAGCTTTAGGCAGAACGTTCAACGCTAATTCAGGTTGGGTGCGCGCGGATACCGTGTTCGAAAGCAATTCCAATACGCCCTTACCTCGAGTCAATTCTCTGGGACGCCAGCGAGCGCCCTCTCTGAAACTGGTCGAGATGATCAACCCGGTCCGCAGTGGTTTCGATCCCACCTGGGCTCCCATTTTTTTCGCGTCAACTTTTGCCGCGAGCGCCGTCTCAGTTGAACGGATTCCCAACGGGCGCGGGTACGCGTGCACGCGACCGCGCTCATCGATCACAGCGTATTCGTCGGAATAGTAAGTCGCGCCGGCGCGAATCAGCTCAGACACCAGAGTCGTCTTACCGCTGTAACTCGAACCTGGAATCAGGATGGCTGCGCCTTTCCAGGCAACGACGCCAGCATGGACAAACACTCGCCGTGGCGAGTATTCAGCTACGGTCAACTGAACATGAGATTCGAATTGGTTGAGTAGATCTTCGAAGCTTGGCGCGCGTGCGAATCTCTCCAGATTCCAATAACCCAGGTTGAAGCGGCGGACTCTCCCGTTCGCGCCGCTCGGGAACCCGGTCAATGAATAGAGATGATTAACGACTCGAATCGAAGAGGGTTTGGCGCCGGGCGGCAGACGCGCGGCGATCTGATCCAGGATGGCAGAATCGTTGACGCGCACTCCGACCCTTACGCCATATGATGTGAATGACAATCCGTCCGCCCAGCCCAGGCGGTCAATTTTTGCCATTCAAGTTGAAGGTGTGCGAAAGCGAGGGATCATTTTTGTGTGGTGTCAGAACCCGGAGCGGTAGCGATGGGATCAAGTCGGTTGCCTGGTTCTTCCTGATCCCGTCGCTATCGCTCCGGGTTCTGACACATTACAGATTCTCAATCTCTACCGGCTCGACTTCGTCGGCCAGATCAAAACCAAATATTCGCGAGTAAAAATAGAGCTCACCATCGAGCGAACGCTTAATGTTCTTCGCCTGGCGGAATCCGTGCTGCTCGCCTTCGAAGGTTACGTAGGCGACCGGCAGCTTTTTCTGGCGCAGCGCCTCGACCATCATTTCTGCCTGGTTCGGCGGCACAACTTTGTCTTCCAAACCCTGGAAGAAAATTACCGGACACGACAATTGATCGGTGAAGTGTATCGGCGAACGCTCAACGTAGAGATCTTTGCGCTCAGGATACGGCCCAATCAGGCTACGTGAATATCGCGATTCGAATTTGTGCGTATCGACTTCCAGGGCTTCAAGATCACTTACGCCATAATGACTCGCGCCGGCTTTGAAGTAGTCTCGAAACGTCAGCGCGCAAAGCGTGGTGTAGCCTCCGGCGCTGCCGCCGTCTATCAACGATCGATTTGGATCAGCTTCGTCGCGGGCGGCGAGAAACTTTGCTCCATTGATACAATCATCCACATCAACGACACCCCAGGCGCCGTTTAATCGTTTGCGATAGGCGCGGCCGTAGCCGGTGCTGCCGCCATAATTCACATCCAAAACCCCGATGCCGCGGCTGGTCCAATACTGAATACCAAACAGTAAGACGGCGATAGTTGCCGACGTTGGTCCGCCGTGACTCTTAACCAGCAGCAGCGGACGCTCAGTTTCGGGCCCGGCAAAATCTCGATTTTTAGGCGGATAGAAAAATCCATGGGCCGTTAATCCGTTCTCAGTGGGAAATTCGATTGGCGTTGGTTCCGAAATATAACCAGGATCCACTTCGATGTTGGTCGCGCGGCGCAGCACCTTTGTTTCTCGGGTGGCCGTGTTCAATTCAACAATCGACAATGGTTCCCGGGGTGAGCCGATGCGAAATATTGCGCGTCCTGGTGCGGCTCGCACAAAATCGATTTCAGTAAACTGGGTCTCGATGTTTTCAAATTGTTTGGTGCGAGTGTCGATGGCGCCCAACCGCCAAATTCCATTTTCGACAAATGCGCAGATGATTCGATCAGCCGACTCGAACGCATAGGTCGACATGCCAAAGACCCATTGAGGAGCGCCAAACTCCGCTTCCTTTTCCACTACGCATTCGACGGAATCGTTCGCGAGGCGATAGATGTTCCACCAACCGGAAGTCTCTGCGACGAAATACAAAACGCCCTCCGGCGACCACTCGGGCTGAAATATCGATTCGCTCATTGAGCCCGCAACCAGGGTTTGATTTGTCACAGCGCCGTCATCGGCGATCTCGCCCGTCCAGAGTTCGCATCCATCCCAGGGCAGATTCGGGTGATGCCAGGTAAGCCAGGCGAGCCTCGAACCGTCCGGACTTACCCGCGGCGACGAATAAAAATCATTTCCGGATACGAGTACAGTGTTGGTCCCGCCCGAGAGCGGCACGCTAACCAGATAATTTTGCGCCTCACCGGGTTGACGATGATCCTCGCAAACGCAAATCAATCGCTGGCGTTTGGAATCGACCACCGCGTCCGCATAACGGACCCGATCGTCGTTGCCTTCCGTACTAATCAGTTGCGGCAGTGAATCAGCGCCTGCGCGATAAAGTTGCTGGTTGGCAAAGTTCGAGAAATAGACCGCGCCCTCATGCACGACATAATCGCCGCCGCCATATTCGTGAACCCTCGTGCGCGCATTGAATTCAGGTGGATTGACGTCGGTCGTTGAGCCATCGCTCGTTCGCCGCACGATCACCTGGCGGCCCTTCTCTGAAGGGCGCATTTCGATCCAGTAGGTATCGTCGCCATCCAAACGCGGCTGGCTCAAACCAATTGTTTCTTTAACTATGAGGTCGGAGGTAATCGGTGATTTCCATGACCCGTACGGAGCGGTTTTCACATTAGTCATTCGCGAAGGGCTCTTTAACTTATCTGAATTTAGAACCGCGATTATCGTCAGAATCCCGCAAAGTTCAAGTGAGCATATGGAGCAGGCTGTCAGCCGGCGGACGCCATTAACTGAAATGTGTTTGAAGAAAACGCAGACTGGACAGTCTGCGCTACATAGAAAAGCAAAGGCACCAACCTCCCCCAAAGTTGGTGCCTTACCCTTCAGTCTCAGTTCTCACAAGGAGAATCAATGAATGAACAGATAGTAAAGGTAGAACGCAGACCGAGGGTTGCAGAAACATTGCGATGAAATTGTGAACTTGTGTTTAAGAGTGTCGCGCTCCCCCGTAAAATTACGGAGTGTTCATCGTCATGAAGATTGACTGGCAGGCAAAAGAGGAATAAAGATTACTCATCTTTCTCAAGAAATTTCGCCAGGTAAGGAGCCTTTGGAATCGATTATGATCAATGGAGCTCACATAATCATTTACAGCAAAGATGCCGAAGCTGATCGCGCTTTTTTTAAGGACGTGCTCGGGTTTCATCATGTTGATGCCGGAGGTGGATGGCTAATCTTTGCTTTGCCACCTGCGGAAGTAGCCTGCCATCCCGGCGACGACAACGATCAGCACGAGCTCTATCTGATGTGTGAAGATCTCAAAACAGTTATGTCGGCGCTCGACGCAAAAGGCATTCACTGTTCTGAAGTTCACGAGCCGCCCTGGGGCGTGCTTACACACATAACTCTCCCCAGCGGCGGGAAGCTCGGGCTTTATCAGCCGAAGCACCCAACGGCCGCGAAGCTGTAACGCAAGCTGCCTCAGCTTGTATGAAGCGAGGCGCAAACTGACAGTTTGCGTCACCGCGAGGTCCGCACATTGAAAGGGAGAGCACGAATGGCTGCAGCCAAAACAGCTTCAAAAACTCCTGAGCTAACCATGCGATCGATCGTCGTCGGCCTAATCACGGCGATGATCATCGGGAGCGCGTATCCGTACTGCGTTTTGAAACTTGGATTTGGGCCGAACCTGTCGGTCGTTTCAGCGTTCCTTGGTTTCATTGTGCTCGTGTTGATACTGCGCGCCTCCGGCACGAACGCGCGCGAGAACAACATCGTCCAGACCATGGGCACCAGCGCCGGACAGACAGCATTCATGGCGGTGCTGCTTGCCGCTTTCGATATGCTGAACACCCGCGGCACTTTCAATCCACCAATTCACCTGGGCACCTGGCAGATCTTTTTCTGGCTGTGCAGCGCCAGCTTGTTAGGAATACTGCTGGCCGTGCCTATGCGCCGGCACTACATCGATGAAGAAAACTTAACTTACGCGGATGGATTAGCCGCAGGCGAAACGATCAGGGTTCTGCACGCGGGACGTGAGACCGGCGTATCGGCTGGACCAGTCAAAGCCCTCGCGGCCGGAACATTTGCTTCCGCGGCGGTGATGACGGCGACCACCTTAAAGTGGGTCAGAGAGAATTGGTTCTTTCCGGGAATGGAACCAATGCGGGTCGGTTTCAATGTGAGCCTGCTGGGATTCGGCTCCGGTCTGTTGGTCGGGTTTCGCATTTGTCTGGCGATGGGCCTGGGCACGCTCATCAGTTGGGTGATTCTGCCGCCGTTTTTGATCCGGCATGGAATGATCACCGCGATGGATTTTCCTTCGACACTGCGTTGGGTGATGTGGCCGGCGACCGGTTTGATGGTGGCGGGCGGACTGGTTTCGCTGGCCCTGAAGTGGAATCTAATCGTCAAAACATTTCGCGGCCTGAAGACCAGTACGATCGCACAGACTGAATTTCCCATGCGATATGTCGTGATTGGATCGATCGTGATGACCGTAATCATCTGCCTGGTCCAATACCTCAGCATGGGCATTCCGATCTATCTTTCATTCATCGCGATCGTTTTGTCGCTGCCGCTGATGTTGGTGGGCTTGCGCGTGTTGGGCGAAACCAACTGGGGGCCCATCAGCGCGATGTCGAACATGATGCAGGCGATTTTCGCGTTCATCTCGCCCGGCAACGTGCCGGTGAATATGTCTTCGAGCGGATTGACCGGAACCATCGCCGTAACTTCCGAAGCCTTGATGCAGGACTTCAAAGCCGGACAACTTTTGAAGTCGAACCCGCGCAGCCTGACGATCGCGCAACTAATTGCGGCACCGGTCGGCTCGATGGCCACAGCTGTCGTCTATCCAATCCTGCGAAACAAATTCGGTATCGGTGATGCCGGTCTGTCATCGCCCATCAGTGTGAAGTGGGCCGGTTTTGCGGAACTGCTTACTAAAGGATTAAAGGCGCTGCCGCCGGGATGTCTGGTGGGACTGGCGATTGGGATCGCAGTCGGAATTCTGCTGACGCTGCTGGCCGAGAAGTGGGGTGAGTTGATTCCGTCGCCTTCCGCCATGGGCATCGGCATGCTGATCACGCCGTCGGTCATCATCACGTTCGTGCTGGGTGGCATAGTTCAACTGATTTGGGCCAGGACCTCGCCGCAGACTGAAAAGGATTTTCGAATTCCGTTGGCTTCCGGGTTGATAGCCGGCGAAGCAATTCTGGCTGTCGTCTTTGCGATCCTTGCAGCGGTTGGTGTGAATTTTTGAAGTGTCAGAAGCCCGACCGTGAGGGACGTCAGCGTTGATATTCCAGGAAGTGTGACTGCTTAATTGCTTTGTTTAAGCGCGGGCCTCTGAGTAGTGGTGCAAAACCTACCACTACCGGCTTCTGACACTGCTTTCCAATCCGCGTCGATCTATGTAAATCTGGGGCTCATGAATTGGCGCGATAATCTCATCCACGACTCAGCAGGAATCCGCGATCTGTTGGCTGAAACGAAAACGATCGCCGTGCTCGGCATCAAGACTGAGATGCAGGCCGGACAACCAGCGCTTTACGTTCCGAGCTACATGCAGAGCGCCGGATTCAAAATCATTCCGGTCCCGGTTTACTACCCTGACGTCACAGAGATTCTGGGCGAAAAAGTTTATCGAAAGTTGATTGATATCCCCGATGAAGTAGACATGGTCAATGTCTTTCGCCGTTCGCAGGACATACCGCCTCACCTCGACGACATCCTCGCGAAAAAACCAAAGTCGGTTTGGATACAGTTGGGGATCAGCCACGATGAAGTTGCCGAAAAGCTGGCACAGGCCGGGATCAAGGTCGTGCAGGATCGTTGCTTGATGGTGGACCATCGTCGTTTGGGATCGTAAGGCAAACAATCTCTCGACACATTCAAACAAACCGTGATAAAAGCTGGCGCGGCTTTTGGTAACGCTCCAATTTGGATTACTTTTCCGTAGCCCCGGTGTAAACGCCTGGGGAAATGAAAGGCGGTAGTTTCAAAAGCTCATAAACGGGGCTTTAGCAGCGCCCGCTGTCTCTCACCAGGCATAAACGCCTGGGCTACAGAAAATCTAACGATGAAATTAGGTCACCACCAGGCTTTCGAAACTCACTGTAGCGTAAGACGCCGTAATTTCATGATTGAACGCCACACAATTCTTAAGATCTTAGTTGCATCGCTGGTGCTCGCTACAACTGTGAGCGCACAACAAATCAAGAACGCCGTCCCTTACGTCGCCCGCCCGCTGCCATTATCAGCGGTCCGTCTGACGGGCGGCCCCTTAAAACACGCGCAGGATCTCGACGCCGAATACCTGCTCAAGCTCGAGCCCGACCGCATGTTGGCTTATTACCGAAAACAGGCCGGGCTTCAGCCAAAAGCGCCGGGTCTGACTGGCTGGGACGGGGATGGCCGCAACCTCACCGGACACATTGCCGGCCATTATCTTTCTGCGGTTTCTTTGATGTATGCGGCAACCGGCGACCAGCGTTTCAAAGCGCGCGCTGATTACATCGTTAAAGAGTTAAAAGAGGTCCAGGACAAGAACGGTGACGGTTTTGCCGGCGCGCTCGAAGGTGTCAGAGAGAAATTCAAAGAAGTGGCCGCCGGAAATATTCGTTCGAGTTTCTTTGATCTAAACGGGCTGTGGTCGCCCTGGTACACCCTGCACAAAACGTATGCGGGATTGCGCGATGCGTATCGCTACACCGGTAACCGCGACGCATTACAAGTTGAAATCAAGTTTGCCGGCTGGGCTGAAAGCATTCTGCTGAAGATGGACGACGCCCAGACTCAGAAGATGCTCAACACTGAGTTTGGTGGGATGAATGAAGTGCTCGCGGATTTGTATGCGGACACCGGTGACAAGCGCTGGCTCGCTTTGTCGCATCATTTCGATCATCGCGCAGTCATTGATCCGCTTGCGCGGCATCAGGACATTCTGAGTGGTTTGCATGGCAACACTCAGGTGCCGAAACTCTTGGGTTCGCTGATGCGCTACGTCTACGCCGGAGAAAAATCAGACGGTGAAGCGGCAACATTCTTTTGGGATTCGGTTGCTTTACATCACAGCTATGCGACCGGCGGTCATGGCCGCGATGAATACTTTGGCCCTCCGGATCAATTGAGTGAGCGGGTGGACGGCCGGACGGATGAAAGCTGCAACGTCTATAACATTCTTAAGATGACGCGGAGCCTCTTCGCGCTTCATCCCGACATAAAGTATGCCGAGTTTGAAGAGCGGGCGTTGTTCAATCACGTACTTGGATCAATTGATCCGGAAGACGGCCGCACTTGTTACATGGTGCCGGTCGGCCGCGGCGTGCGGCATGAATACCAGGACATGGCCAGGGACTTCACCTGCTGTGTCGGCAGTGGAATGGAAAGCCACGGTTTGCACGGCGATGGAATTTACTATGAAGCAGGGAATCGTTTCTGGGTGAACATGTATGTGCCTTCAACTGCCGACTGGAAATTGGCTGGTGTGCAAATGGCGATGGAGACTGATTTTCCCGAAGGCGAATCGGCATCGTTAAAGCTGACCGTGGCCAAACCCAAACAACTCACGCTTTCGTTTCGGCGTCCGTCGTGGGCCGGTCAGGGTTTCGCAATCAAAGTGAATGGCAAAGCCCTGGTAATGTTTTCAAAGCCGGGTAGTTACATCGAAATCACGCGCACCTGGAAAACTGGTGATCTCGTTTCGCTGGTCCTGCCGAAGGAGTTGCATGCGGAAGCCACGCCGGACAATCCCAACCGCGTAGCGTTGATGTGGGGACCTCTGGTGCTTGCCGGCGACCTGGGACCAGAACGGCGAGGCGCGTGGACTGATCCGATTCCATCATTCATCAATGCATCTCAACCGATCCCGCAGTGGGTGCAAATTGTTCCCGGTTCGCCGGCCCGGTTTCAGAGTGCCGGGAAGAATGTTGATGGCGGCGAACGAGTGGTTGACCTGGTGCCATTCTATCGTCTGCACCGGCGTGAATATGCTTTGTATTGGGATCTTTATTCGACCGATAGCTGGAACAAAAGGCTAGCGGAAGTTGCCGCCGAAGCGGAACGTCAACGAAGGCTGGACGCAGCCACGATTGCTTTCGTGCAAACCGGCGATGTGACGAAGGAAAAACAATTCAATCAACAGGGCGAAGAAACAACGACGGATCGAATGGCCGGACGAACTTCGCGGCGAGCGAAGAAATGGTTCTCGTTAGACCTTCCGATTGATCAATCGCGTCCGATTATTTTGATGGTCACGTATCATCCTGAAGAACGCACTAAGCGGATGTTTGAGATTCTGGTCGACGGCCAACGCATCGGGGAACAAACGATCGAGCGCTTTCCACCCGGCAGCGCCGCCGGAAAGTTTTTTGAGGTTGAATATAAGATCCCGGCTGAATTGCTGACTGGTAAGCAAAAGATTACCGTGCGATTCCAGGCGGTTGGGAGTAACGAGGTCGCGGCGGTTTACGGTGTGCGGATCGTGCGGGCGGATGCTGAGAGGTAGGGATCATTCCGCAAGCAGGAGCATCTTGTTCCGACCGGACGGACCATTATTTCAAGTACTAGCTGGCTTGGAATTCTCCGCGCAATCGCGGCGTTCTCTGCGTCTCCGCGGTGAATCCGCCTGAAGGTATTAGTCACCGCAGAGACGCTGAGGTCGCAGAGAACGCGCAGAGAAAAACTCGATGACTGATCCAATATCACGTCGCGACTTGATCAAAGGCCTCGGGGTCGCCGGAACGGCGGGCCTGCTCAAACCTGCCGTCGCGTTGGCTTCATCAGCAGAGATTAACCACCCGCTACCGCAGGTGGTTCTGACTGATGGTGAGATCACTTCACTGACTTCAACCGGCGAAGTTTTTATCCCACCGCGCGGGCGCGCGTTCATGAAATTCAGTTTTGATTTTCCTGAACCAGTTGTCCGGTTCGGCGAACATCGTTTCGGCTTTCTGGTTTTCACGGCCGAGAACGGTTACAGCCTCGATCGCGAGAAGATGCGCGTCGAAGTCACCGGCAACGCGCTGACGCTTAAGTGCGACGGGTTTGTCTGGGCCGGAGGCCAGGAACATGCTCGCGGATCTTTGACTGCAACTTTCCGCAAAGCGATTGGCAAGATCGAATGGGACGTCACCGTCGAAATGGATCAGCCAATCAAAACCGTGACCACCGTGATTCGCGACGTTCCGCGCGGCCAGGTTTCATTCGGCGGCGGCGCTTTGAATGATCCGCGCGACAATGAACTTCTCAGCGCTTACGCCTTCGGCGGCGGCGACCTGCACGGGCCCGGCGCGGCCAACAGTATGACGACGCCTCTGGCAATCGTGCAGACACCGGCGGACGATTTCCTTTTCATTGATCCTCTCGACGATAAAGTCCGGCCGAAGCGTTTTTATTTCCAGCCGGGCGAGAAGTTCTATCGTGTCGAGGCAATCTACGAACACGACGGTTGGCGTAACGATCGCAAGATTACGGTGCCGCGCTGGCGTCTTGGTTACACAAAAACATTCGACGGTGCGATCCAGTCGCACATGAACTTTATCGAAGATGCATTCAAGTTGCCGGCGTGGGAAACGCGCACGGACGTACCGGCGTGGCTGCGGCGTATCGCTATGGTCACGACGCTGCACGGCATGCATTACACCGGATACATCTTCAACGACTATGCGCGCATGGGCGAGATTCTAAAATGGATTAGCACCCAAATGCCGGCTGAGCGAGTGCTGGTATTCCTCTCGTCATGGGACGGTCGTTACTACTGGGACTATCCGAATTACAAAGTGCCGGAACGCATGGGGGGCGAGGCCGGCTTTCGCAAGTTGATCAAGGAAAGTCAACAGCTCGGTTTCAAGATGATGCCGATGTTTGGCGCTAACGCGGCCAACCGGAGGCAGCCGATCTGGCCCAGGATCGCCGATGCCGCAACCAGAAAAATCGATGGTGACGTTTACAACCTCAACTGGGTTGACTGGAACAACGATCGGCATCAGGACGGCTGGCTAACTTATATGAATCTTGGCGTTGACTCGTGGCGCAATTGGATGGAAGCGAGGATTGCTGAGGTGATCGAACGCTTCGGCGTCGATGCCTATTTCCTCGACATCATCGGCGGTCATGTCAATGATGCCGGCGCTGATATGCACGAAGGCACGCGCCGTCTGGTGATGAATCTGCGCGCCAAACATCCGAAAGTTCTTTGCGTTGGCGAGATGCCTTACGATGCTCTGCACGCATTCATTCCGATGTATCACGCGGGCGGCGGTCAGCGCTGGCAAAAGTATTCGCGTTTCTTCCAGCATCTCAGCAGTCCCGCGCCGGGCCGTGGCAGCAGCGGAGTGCACGAAGCCGGCTTCGGCCGCTTTAATGCAGAGACACTTTCACTCAGTCCCAACGCGATCCCGACGCTCCAGGTGGTTGACGACACGTTCGCAAAATATCGCGATGTGATGGCGGCAATCATCAGCAAAGCCAAAGAGCGTGCGGGGATTGTTTGAAGTGCTTTCTCCGTGGTTCTCTGTGTGACCTCTGTGCCTCTGTGGTGAATGTCTTCGTTCAGTAATTTCCACCACAGAGAAACAGAGAACCACAGAAGAAATATACGTGGTGAATCATCTTGACGATCTTACTCGCAATCATAATCTCGCTCTTCGTACAGACCCCGCAATGGACCGTGCAAACCAGCAACGTCAACGCACGTCTGCGTGGCGTTAGTGCGGTGAACGAGCGAGTAGCCTGGGCCAGCGGCTCGGGCAGCACCGTTTTGCGCACCGAAGACGGAGGCGCGACCTGGAAAAAGCTGAGTGTGACCACCGACGCCCTCGACTTTCGCGATATTGATGCCATCGACGAGAAGACTGCTTATGTTCTGAGCATAGGGAATGGCCCAGCCTCGCGGATTTACAAGACGCTCGATGGCGGCGCGACGTGGATTCTGCAATTCCGGAACGAAGATCCGAAAGCATTTCTTGACGCAATGTCTTTTTGGGATGCCGACCATGGAATCGTCATCGGAGATTCGGTCGAAGGAAAGTTCTATGTTCTGACTACCGCCAACGGCGGACGTGTCTGGTCGCGTGTGCCTGCCGACACGCTGCCGCCCGCGTTGGAAAACGAAGGTGCTTTTGCGGCCAGCGGCACCAACATCGCCGTCTACGGAAAGAGCAGCGCCTGGATTGGCCTGGGAGCGGGAGCGCGCGCGCGTGTCCTGCGAACCTCTGATGGCGGACACACCTGGAAGATTGCTGAGACTCCGCTGAAATCCGGTCAGTCATCAGGTATCTTTTCGATCGCGTTCAGCGACGAAAAGCATGGAGTGATCGTTGGTGGTGATTATCAGAAAGAGAAAGAAGCCACAGACAATCTCGCACTTACAGTTGATGGCGGCGTGACCTGGACTCTGGCCCAGGGTCTTTCCGGGTTTCGATCAGTCGTCGCTTTCGTGCCCGGCGCGAAGGTCTTGATAGCAATCGGCCCGGCCGGTGGTGACTATTCCGTTGATGGTGGAAAGACGTGGACGGCTTTAACGGGTCCGGGCTTTGACACCTTCAGCTTTGCGCGCGGCCGCAGAATTGGTTGGGGCGCCGGAGCCAAAGGCGCCATAGGGCGGTTGAGCTTTGCGAATACCGGGACCGCGGGCGCCTCGCCCGCACGTCCTTAGGGAAGCTCAATTCTAAAATCATTTCGCTTCGCGCTCATTTGCGGGCGAGGGCGCCCGCGCTCCCAGTGAATCGGTTCATCCAAAACAGGAGACTACAGATGCGAAAGTTCTTGTTAACTGTTCTGTCGATAATGCTCGCGTTCATTCCGCTCGCTCATTCGCAGCCGGCCCCGCAGGATTACAAATCTCAAGTCGTCAAAGACGTCGACGCGATGACCAAGGAAGCCCAGGTCATGGTCGACATGGTTTTTAGTTTTGGCGAGCTGGGATTTCAGGAAGTCGAAACGTCAAAGTACCTGACCGGCGTCCTGGAAAAAGAAGGATTCAAAATCGAGCGCGGCATCTCGGGCATTCCCACAGCGTGGATGGCCACCTGGGGAGCAGGCAAACCGGTCATTGCGCTCGGGTCGGACATAGATTGTATTCCGCAAGCCTCACAAAAACCGGGCGTCGCTTATCACGATCCTCTGATAGAAGGCGCGCCGGGCCACGGCGAAGGTCATAATTCAGGAGTGCCTTTGAATATTCTCGCGGCGATTGCCGTGAAACGTCAGATGGAGCGAAACAAAATTCCGGGCACGATTAAAGTTTGGCCCGGCGTAGCCGAGGAACTGGTCGCCGGCAAAGCCTATTTTGTTCGGGACGGTTATTTCAAAGACGTCGACATTGTCCTGTTCACACACGTGGGCAACAACCTAAGCGTGACCGCCGGTCCAGCTTCAGCCACGGGGTTGGTTTCAGTCGAATACAACTTTAAGGGTGAAAGCGCGCACGCCGCCGGCGCTCCCTGGCGCGGACGCAGCGCTTTGGACGCGGTCGAACTAATGGACATTGGTTGGAACTTTCGACGCGAACATCTGCGGACACAGCAGAGATCTCACTATGTGATCACCAATGGCGGCGATCAGCCGAACGTCGTGCCGCAGACTGCTAGTGTCTGGTATTACTTCCGCGAGCTCGACTACGAACATATCACTGAGATGCGGAAGATTGGCGATTCGATCTCACAGGGCGCAGCGTTGATGACGAACACAAGTGTGACGTCGCGGATCATGGGCGCTGCGTGGCCGCAACACTTCAACAAACCCGTGGCCGAAGCAATGTATGAAAACATCAAGCAGGTCGGTTTGCCGCAGTGGAGCGAAGCAGATCAAAAACTCGCCAAAGCCGTGCAGAAAGAATTGAAGGTTCCCGAGCGCGGTTTGGCTACTGAATTGTCGACGCTCACCGGCCCGGGAAGCGAAGAAGCCGGCGCCGGTTCGGACGATATCGGCGACGTCTCGTGGAACGTGCCGACGGTGCGGCTGCGTTATCCGTCGAACATTCCCAACCTGCCCGGTCACAACTGGTCGAACGCAATCACGATGGCGACGCCGATTGCTCACAAAGGCGTAACGGCCGGAGCAAAAGTGATCGCGATGACGATGATCGATCTGCTGACGAAACCCGAACTTGTCGATCAGGCATGGAAGTACTTTCGCGAAGTGCAGACGAAAGATACAAAGTATCAACCACTCATTGGCGCCCAGGACAAACCGCAAACCTGGATGAACAAGCGCACAATGGACACGTACCGTGAACAGATGCGCAAGTTCTATTACGATCCCACGAAGTACAAAACATATCTGGAGCAATTAGGGATCACTTATCCAACGGTGCGATGAAGTCAGTGCCGGGAGCGATAGCGGCAGGGTGGCTTCAAAGTTAGTGATCGACTGGAGCACAAGCGTACTCGCCAGCAACCGGGACGGTTGCGCTCTAGTCCACGCGCAGAGGCGATAAGATCAGGATTAAGGATTTGAGAGAGGCCCGGCTTTGGCCAAAAAGTATTCGAGCACTGAAAACAACGGCCGCCTACACTGGGAGCGCGGACGCCCTCGTCCGCAACCAAAGGTGAAAACATACTCAAGTCGCGGGGGAAATGCGCAGGATTTGTACCTCCAGTCTTTGCGGGCGGGGGCGCCCGGGCTCCCGGTATTGAGCACCCTCATCCCGTCAAGTAACTTTCTGGGCCAAGCCAGAGAAGCCGCCCGGATCATCGCGTTCACCATTGCGCTGACTATTGCCGCCTCCCCGTTAGTTCTCTTTCGCTTATCTTCTTCGGCCAAATCCGAATCAGTTCGGGCTGAGCGCGTATCAATCAACCTCGATATTAACCACGACGTTTCACCACAGCTCAAATTACTTCTCCAAACTGATCGCGAAGAGGTCGAAGTCGCACCGGTTCAGAAACCTTCACCTTCGCCAACTCCTCCCGACATGGCAACTCCTCCGGGAGCAAAACCGATCGAACAAACAACTCAGGGCACACAACCGAGCGCCACCGTCGTCGCCAACTTTGATGGGCTAGGCGTCGGCTTCAAAGGGCCACAAGGCACAGCGATTCTGCGTAACCCTTCCGATAACAGTCTCGCCGTCGGGCGCGATCATATCTTCCAGATCGTCAACACGCGTATGGCCATCTTTTCGAAGCAGGGAAAGCAGTTCAAGGCCACCGGCGAAGTTGTCTATGGTCCGGTGCGCACGAACACGATCTTCAAAGGGTTCGGCGGTGCCTGCGAGACTACCAATAACGGCGACGCCGTCGTGCGCTACGATCAACTTGCCGATCGCTGGCTGATCGTAATGCCGACGTTTCGTCGTGGACCAGCGCGGCCAGATCAACCGAAGCCCGGTCATGATGGCGAGCCTGCGCAGTTAAGTATTCCGGGCAAAACGGATCAGCCCGGCAGCGCGGCGCCGCTGTTCGTGCCGACGCCCGAGTTTGCGCAACCGCCACAGCCGCGGGGACAACCGACGCCAACGCCGCTGTCGGGGCCTTACTCGATGTGTTACGCGGTGAGCACGAGTCCGGATCCGCTGGGCTCTTACTATCGCTACGAATTTTTGCGCGCGCTATTTCCCGACTATCCGCGGCCGGCGGTTTGGCCCGACGGTTATTACATTCCAACCAGCACCGGCGACGAGGTGATTCAAAAGCACGCGTGCGTCGCCGAACGGGAAAAGATGCTGCGCGGAGAAACTGCTCGCGAGCAATGCGTAATCATCGACGGCGTCAACTTTCTCAATAACGCTGACCTTGATGGTCGCAGCCTGCCGCCCAAAGGCGCTCCAAATATCATGATGGCTGCTGGCGGTACTCAACTGAAAAAGATTCTCGAAGATGATTCGATCCTGGTTTGGAAGTTTCATGTCGATTGGGAGAATCCGGCGAACACAAAAGTTTTAGGGCCGGACAAGATTAAGGTAGCGCCATATCATTATTTGTGCGGCGGGCAGTTGACCAACTGCGTGCCGCAACCGGGAACCAACACGCGTCTCGATGCCCAGGGCGATAAGATTATGGCGCGGCTGGTTTATCGACGAATCGGAAATCGCGAATCGGTAGTGGCCGTTCATTCGGTGAATACTTCGTCAGGTGGCGGCGGTGTGCGTTGGTATGAATTCCGTGTGGAGAAAAACCGCGACGTGGTGCTTTATCAACAAGGCACTTACGCCCCTGATGATTTCTATCGTTGGATGGCCAGCCCGGCAATGGATCGACTGGGCAACATTGGAATTGGTTATTCTTTCGGTGGAACGCCTAACTTTGCGGGCCAGCGTTTTGCCGGCCGCCTGGCAAAAGATCCGCTTGGCAAATTGAGTCTCAAGGAAAACGTTCTGGTCGCAGGCGAGGCGCCACAGAATGTCATGCGCTGGGAGGATTACACCCAGACTGCCGTCGACCCGAGCGACGATTGCACAATCTGGTACGTCGGCGATTACCTGAAAAAAGGTGAAACGAATTACACGAGCAGAATCTCAGGTCTGCGCATGCCCGGTTGTCGCTGAGTGTCAGAAGCCCGACCGTAAGGGAGGGCAGCTATTTATTACGAGTCATTGGGGTTCTATCATTCAAGGTCACGGTTGAGCGAGCGTCATGGGAGACAAATCAACAAAATTTCCGAAGCCAATTGTCGAAGCAATTCGTGACGGCAAAATTCTCGGGATACGCGCCGGCGCCAAGCCGCACCGCATCATCGGCATCTGGGCCGTAGTGGTTGAGGGCCGCGTCTTTGTGCGCTCGTATTCGCTGAAGCCGCGTAGCTGGTGGCGTACGTTTCAGGAAGAGCCGCGCGGAATAATCGAAGTTAATGGAAAGCAGATCAAAGTGCGACCAGTCTTCACCCGCAGCGAACGCTTGAAGAAGCTGGTCGATCGCGCGTACGCGGAAAAGTTTCCTACGCCTGGCTCGCGAGTCTTTGTTGAAGGCTTTAAAGAAAAGCAGCGGCGCGATACTACAACTGAACTGGTGCCGCTCTAAGAATATTATCCGCAGATTACGCAGATTACGCAGATTGGACACAGGCAAGGTAGCCGCATCCTGTTTAATAATCTGTGTAATCTGCGTAATCTGTGGATACTTCTCAGAGGTGACTAGATGGCTGAAGCAAAGACGAAACCGACAAAACAAAGTGTTCAGAAATTTATTAAGGACCTTCCCGATGCGGGAGTTCGCGAAGATTGCGCGGCCATCACGAGGCTGATGCAGGAAGCAACCAGGGCCGAGCCGCAAATGTGGGGCAGCAGTATCATCGGTTTTGGCTTGCGACAAATCCAATATGCCGGCGGGCGCACTGGTGACTGGCCGATCATTGGTTTCTCTCCACGCAAACAGAATCTCACGCTTTACGTTGGTGTCAGCCAGCAGGACCCGGCCCTGATGAAGAAGCTCGGCAAGCACACCGTCAGTAAGGGTTGCCTGTATATCAAAAGACTGAGCGATGTCGACCTTCCAACGTTGAAGAAAGTCATCAAGGCCGCGGCGAAAGGGAAGTAACGTTAAGCACCACGGCAGACAACTTCTAATAACTGACTTCCCTTTTCATTCTCACCGGGCTTGAGAGCGGTGGTCAACGAGCTGCGGAGCAGCGGTCAGAGTTAGGCCCAAGCTGAGGCTCCGCGAGCCTTGGGTCAAGCACGCAAGATAATCGAGCCCCGAAGGGGCGCCGCGATCACTGGCAATGAGCGGTAATGTTCACGAACTCGCTGTCGCCGCTTTCGCGGCTCGCCGAATCCCCGAACAATAACCCAACGTTTGCAAAGGCATTAATATACTTGACGAATCACGCTGTTTTCAGTCCGCGGAGCGGACGTCAGCGTTAAGCCTGGGGCGTGAGCCCCAGGTCAAGTACCAAGAGGTCAATTGAACCCGCGAAGCGGGTGATAGCTGTAGCGCTTAACATTCGTCGAAATGATTCGGATGCCGCCCGCTTCGCGGGCTTTGATTGCTTTTCCTAACTCGATCCTGGGGCTCACGCCCCAGGCTCTACGCTGGCGTCCGCTCCGCGGACTCTCAGAATTAAGGGCCAAGCGAAGCTGCAAGGCCCGCAGCACCCGCCTAAAATGCAAGCTATGATTCGTCAACTATATTGTTGCCTTCGCAAAGACTCACCTTGGGCTTAACTCTGCCGCTGCTACGCAGCTGATTTTCGCTGCGACTGGCTAATGGAGCGCAACCGTCCTCGCTTGCCAGATGCCTGTTGTAAAATCGATTCATGGATCACAACGAAGCGGGCCGCTATTGGAATGAAAGTGCCGACTCGTGGACGAAACTTGCTCGAGCCGGCTTTGACGTTTATCGGGACCAACTGAATACGCCCGCATTCTTCGCAATGCTACCCGACGTGAGCGGGCTTCCGGGTCTGGATATCGGTTGTGGCGAAGGCCACAACACTCGTCTCCTGGCGCAACGCGGTGCGCGCATGAGTGCGATTGATATTTCCGAAGTGTTCATTAGTCACGCGAAAGACAGCGAACGCGAGCAACCTCTCGGCATCGACTACCGCGTGGCCAGCGCCGTTGAGTTGCCGTTCGGCGATCAAAGTTTTGATTTTGCGACGGCCTTCATGAGCTTGATGGATGTGCCTGAAACTGGCAGGGTCCTCGCAGAAGCATATCGGGTATTAAAGCCACGAGCCTTCCTCCAATTCTCAATTGCTCATCCGTGTTTTGACACGCCGCATCGTCGCAATCTGCGGGATGCAAACCGGCGGACCTACGCGATCGAAGTTGGCGATTATTTTCAGGGAAGCGCCGGTGAGATCGACGAATGGTTGTTCAAGGCGGCCCCGGCGGATGTGAAGCAGGGAATGCGCAAGTTCACGATTCCACGTTTTCGACGCACGTTGAGCGAATGGCTCAGTCTTCTGATCGAAGCCGGATTCCGACTCGAGCGAGCTGAAGAGCCAAAGCCTTCGGATGAGACTGTGCGCGCTTATCCTGGATTGCAGGACGCGCAGGTGGTCTCGTATTTTCTGCATCTGCGAGTGCGGCGAGTGGAGGCAGAAACCCGACCGTAAGGGAGGGTGCCGGTGCCGGTGCCGGTGCAGATTATCAAGAACACCCTCCCTAACGGTCGGGTTTCTGCACACGGCAGAGTTCGAAATTTCGGATTATCCAGGATGCGCGTGCACATCAAGAACCTGCGCGACCGCGTGCGCGTACTAGGTTCATCAACAAACCTTAGGAGGGTCGAACATGAAGGCTTTGGGTCCAATCATTCGCTGCGTTTTCGCAGTTGCCTTATTGTCAGGCATCTCAATCTCGGCCAAACCGACGCCGCACGTTGACCCGGATTACAGCGCGCTCGATGCGGTTATCGCTGCCGAGTTGAAAGACAAGCACACGCCGGGCGCGGTCGTCGCCGTGATTAGTGACAACAAGGTTGTCTATGCGAAGGCTTTCGGGCTGGCGAATGTTGAGACCAACGCGCCGATGGAAAAGGACATGTTGTTTCGTATCGGCTCGACGACAAAAATGTTTACCGCCGCGGCGTTAGTGCGGCTTTCGGAGGCCGGCAAGATCAAGTTGAATGAACCGATTGGTAATCGGGTGAAAGGTTTGAGCCCGCGCCTGTCACAAGTCACGCCGCATTATTTGTTGAGCAACTCAGCCGGCGTCAGCGATTTTGCGCCGCCCTTCATTTCGAATGATGACGAAGCACTCGGCAAGATGGTCCATGGTTGGAAAGATGATGTGCTGTTTGCCGAACAGGGCGAGATCTATTCCTACTCGAGTCCCGGATTCTGGTTGTCAGGTTTTGTCGTTGAGGAGCTTTCAGGAAAACCTTACGCCGATGCGATGGAGGAACTAGTCTTCAAGCCTTTGGGTATGAGCCGCACGACTCTGCGCCCGCTAATGGCCATGACTTATCCAACTGCGAATGGTCACAATGTCGGCGCCGATGCTAAGCCGCTCATCATCCGGCCGTTTTACAACAACGTCGCACAGTGGCCCGCGGGATCAATCTTTTCGAACGTCGGTGATCTGTCGCGTTGGGTGATCGCTTTCATGAACGAAGGTCAACTTGATGGTAAACAAATCCTCTTGCCTTCGATGATCAAACTGATGTCCACGCCGCACATCCCCGTGCCGGGCGAAACCGATTCGGCCTACGCTTACGGGTTGACGACTTTTCGCTACCAGGGCGTCGAGTTCGTAGCGCATGGCGGTTTCAGCCGCGGTTACGGATCGATGATTCAGATGGTTCCCGCGCGAAAGTTTGCGGTCATCGTTTTGACGAACAAGAGCGGCGAGACACTGCGCCGGACCTTGAACAAAGCGAGCGAACTCGGGCTGGAATTGAAAGATGAAAAACCGGAAGCGCCGAAACCGGCGCCGGTTTTGAGCGCCGCAGAATTGGCTGAGTACGTAGGGACTTACAAAGGGACGACGACGTGGGAAGTCTTTTTGAAGGAAGGGAAGTTGTTCGTTAAGAATGAGGGGACCGAATACGCCTTAACCACCAAAGGCGACCGGAAATTTTCGTTCGGTAATGAAGGTGAGAATGAATTGGTTTTCGTCGCGGGCAAGAGTGGACGGATCGAATTTGTTTTCTCTGAACTCTATTCGGCGAAGCGAGTGAAGCCTGCTGCTTAAACCTCGCTCGCAAATTGGTGGCACAGACTTCAGTCTGTGGATTGCGGTATGAGCATTTTGCGCGTGAGCCGTCGGCGCGAAGACGCGTTCAAACACAGACTAAAGGAACCTCTGATTAAGTAGATTCCCCTCCCAAAGGCATTAATATACTTGACGAATCACGCTGTTTTCAGTCCGCGGAGCGGACGTCAGCGTTAAGCCTGGGGCGTGAGCCCCAGGTCAAGTACCAAGAGGTCAATTGAACCCGCGAAGCGGGTGATAGCTGTAGCGCTTAACATTCGTCGAAATGATTCGGATGCCGCCCGCTTCGCGGGCTTTGATTGCTTTTCCTAACTCGATCCTGGGGCTCACGCCCCAGGCTCTACGCTGGCGTCCGCTCCGCGGACTCTCAGAATTAAGGGCCAAGCGAAGCTGCAAGACCCGCAGCACCCGCCTAAAATGCAAGCTATGATTCGTCAACTATATTGTTGCCCTCCCAAAGGGAGGGGAGCAAATGCTATTTTCAATCTGACCTTGATCAGAGCTTCCTAAAGTCTAGGCCACTTCTGAACTCGTGACCCAACTGTACTTCATTGCGATCGGACTATTGCTGGCCGTCGCCGGCGGCGCCGGCTATTGGTACTTTCGCCGGCGGCAAAAAGCGCACGCGGTCGACGAGATTCTTAACGATCCAAATCCGATCGCTTCGTGGACATACACGCCACAAGAGTGGCACCAGGCTGTGAGCGATGAATTTTCGTGGGCCAGCGCGCACGGCGGTTCGGCGCAAATCCGAATCTGCCAGAGCGGTTTGTATGTCTGGTCAGATTCGCATTCACGTGTCTATGAGTTGGAATCGGGAGGCAAGGTCGTCACCTTCGCCGGTTATGTCGGCACCGAGGGAAGCCCGTTGAAGCTGCGGGTGCGCTGGAAGAGAGTTACGCGATATGACGATCGTCCAGATGAGATTAAATACTTCAAAGAAGATTACCGAATCCCCGTACCTTTGAGAGAGAAGGAATCAGCGTTAAGGGTCGTCGAGTTCTTTCAAACGCGTTTGGAAAACAATCTAAATGCGTATACGGCCGTGGTTCCCGATGACGAGCCAATTAGTTTGTTCGGTAAGGATTCGTTCTAGCGACCCGCATTCACACCTCTCTCTCTCTCTTCCTGGGCTTCACCTCAAAACCCCAGCTCTGCCAATGCTCCTGGCGACATATTTGTAGAACAATGCTGCCTGCTGAATCTTAGCTCCGGAGATCGGCATATTCTGTCGGCCATAAATGGGCCAAACAATAAGCAGCCCTTCGCGTCTACAAATATTCCGAGGCTAACGGCACTCAGGAGAGCGTTCCGGTCAATCTAATTTCTCTCAACGCCAAGCCTATCCGTCTATTTTTTGGGCAAAGCTCTTCATCGGCTTTAACACACAGACGAACGCGCCTTCCCGATGATAAACTTCACCATATTGAGAGGTATCGGATGCGACGGCGTGCTGCTCTTTTTCGAATGAATGGACTGGTCTCGACCGCTGGTGATTGCGCCGCGACGGCACTGGGAATATTGCTGTGTGCCGGAATTGTCTGTTCACAGAGTAGGCTTGTTTCCAGCCCGCTTACCCGCACCGAGACTCACCCAATAACTCCTGAAGATGTGCTTTCTATTCGCGAAGTCAGAGAGCTGCAGATTTCTCCCGATGGGAAGCGGGTGGCTTTTAGAGTCAGAGAACCCGCCGATCCGAAACTACCTCGAGCGCCACGCACGGAGAACATCTGGACTGTGCCGGCGGACGGGAGCGAGCTTCCGCGTCCTCTGATACCAAACCTTAAAAACGCGACGTCTCCGCGCTGGTCACCGGATGGGCGTTGGCTGGCATTTCTTTCGGATCGCGGCGAGTCCGCCGGCAATGATACCGAGGCGACCATTCAAGTTTATTTGCTCCGCAGCGACGGTGGGAAAGCTGAACGTCTCACCAACGTTCCCGGAGGCGCAGAGGACTTCGCGTGGTCACCAGACGGCAAGATGATCGGCTTCATCGCACGTGATCAACCAACGGCAAAGGAAAAAGAGAGACAAGCCGCGGGCGACGATGCCAATGAAGTCAATCGTTCTAATTTCAGGTATTCGAAGTTATGGGTCGCAAGCCTTTCGGACCGTAAGGCTGTGCAGGTGACAAAACAGGATTTTGAAATCAAGGAATTCGCATGGTCCCCCAGAGGCGATGAAATCGCTCTCGTCGTGGCGCGGACGCAAAAGCCTGAAGACTCACTGCTGCTCTCGTTAGTGGTGGTAAATCGATCAACGGGCGAGGTTGCGCGGACGCTTAGCACCAACGTCGAACTCACCGGAGGACTCAGATGGTCTCCGGATGGTCGCTGGATTACCTTCTATGAAGGCCCTTCAACCAAAGATTTTTCTGCCTGGGTGTCCGTCGTTCCTGCGAGTGGAGGAAGTGTGCGACCGCTGATGAAAGATTATTTGGGGACCGTTTATGCTCTTGATTGGACGGCGGACTCTAAGCACCTGCTGGCCCAAAGCATGGAAGGCACGCGGCAGGCTCACCTAACCATTGACTGCACTACCGGGGTCGTACGGAAAATCGCCGACTTCATTGGATCACAATGGGACTGGAGTTTTAGTACCAACGGACAAACGATAGTCTATACCGCGCAGACTCCTGAATCACCGAGCGACATTTGGGTCTGGACCAAAGATGCGCCGCCGCGAAAAATTACCGACTTCAATCCACAAACAAAATCCTGGCGGCTGGGAACAGTACGCGAAGTGGAATGGAAAAACTCAAAGGACGGTTTGATTCGTCGAGGCGTTCTGATCACGCCGCCCGGTTATCAACCCGGCAAGCTTTATCCAACCATTGTTAATACGCATCCCGGCGATACACCCTGGTGGGCCGGCTTTCATGCAAAGTGGTGGGCTTGGGGACAGCTTTTAGCCTCGAACGGTTATGTGGTCTTCATGCCGAACACCCGCGGGGTGAGCGGCGAAGGCTGGCGGATGCACGCGACCATTGCAGACTGGGGCGGAATGGCTTTCCAGGATTTGTCGGACGGCGTGGATTACCTTGTGGCGCAAAAAATCGCCGATCCAGATCGGCTTGGCATCGGTGGCTGGAGTAATGGCGGCTTCATGACGGAATATGCCATCACTCACACGCCGCGTTTCAAAGCGGCGGTTGCCCAGGCCGGACACTCGGACTTTTTCAGTTTGTACGGGACGTCATCCCTCCGCGCTGGACTGCGCGTGTTCACGCCGGATAGCCCGTATTACAACCGCAAGCAGTATGACGAGTTTTCACCTATTTCCCTGATTCGAAACTGCCGAACGCCTACCCTGCTGCTACATGGAATCAATGACGGAGGAGTACCCGTCGGCCAGGCTTATGAATTCCATACCGCTCTGAAAGACGTGGGAGTGGAAACAGAGCTGGTGGTTTACCCGCGAGAGGGTCACAACATCCAGGAGTATTCACATCAACTCGACATCCTGAAGCGCGTGGTGGCCTGGTTCGACAAGCACTTGAAGCCGTAGCCGCAAGGAATGGAACCGGCAAGTTTTTCTCTTGCTTGGATAGTGGGACATTTTGCGATGCTCTGCGCCTCCTCGGCGTTCTTTGCGTATCCGCGGTGAGTGTTTTCAAGCGTCATTCACCGCTGAGACGCAGACGGTCGCAGAGACTAGGCAGAGAAGGATTGAGTTTGCACGACTATTCTTGTCTGGTCCACGTGTGTCAATGAACACCAGCGGCTATAATTGCCTCATGAACAAGCGTGCAAAAAAGCGTCTGCTGGAAACGATAAGAAAAGAAAAGTTGGAACGGACTAACCCTGCTCAGAAACCGAGCTCGACCTCCCCCAAGGACTCAAAGGATCCCAAACAGCAGTCCGGTTTTCTTCCACGGCCCGACAAGAAGAGAGGCTAGTTTCGCCATGCTCCATTTCAGATACATTCGCGCCGCGTTAGTGGCCGCGGCGTTAGCTGCTTTGACGCTGTCCGGCGGCGCAAGTCCGCGCGTGATCAAAAATGATTTAGAGCAAGCCAGCGTGTTCAATGTTGATGATGCGGCCGAGGCAGTTTCCGTTTTGCCTGAGACCATGAAAGCAGGCTCGACCTTCTATCGCGTGCGAAACGATTTGCGAAGGTGCGCGTTACCGCTGTGTGGCGGTTATTTTGTCGCGCAAGTTAATGCGTCTACTACGCGTTGCGCCGACGGACGCTTTAAGCGTGAATGCTATGTGGCGGAAATTGACTGGAACGGTCAGGAAGAACCGGAGCCGGCGCAATTGCTCCTGCGGGGCAACATCGTCGCGAAGCGTTACGAAAGATTTGGGAATCTTGGCGAGTTGCGCGTGAGCGAGTTGTGGAAATCGCAGGGCGCCAATCAGGCTTCCGGAACTTTCTATCTCGTTCGCGATCGCGGAGTTCGCTGCGTCGCTTTCCCTTGTCCCACACATCGCGAGGCGAAGTTGAACTCGAGCTTCATCCGAAACATTGCCGGGGTGAACCTGGAAGGTGCGGGCCTGGGCGAGAAAGCTTCCGTCGTGAACGCGGCGATGACCGGACCGGACGGCGTGGTTGTGGCCGGCACGGACTTTCCCGTGAAGGGTCCAGGCGGCAGATCGTTCGAACTAAGAGCGACTCAAGTGTATGTTCGCAGCAAGTCAGAGAGTAGCTCAATTAAGCCATGTATCAAGACCGGCTGCTCAAGTCAGGTTTGCGCGGATCAAAATGTAATTTCCACCTGCGAGTTCCGACCAGAATATGCTTGTTACCAGAAAGCCTCGTGCGAACGTCAGTCGGACGGCAACTGCGGCTTTACGAAAACTCCCGAGCTGACTGAATGCCTGTCGAGGAAGTAATCTCTGGTGAGAGCGCTGGCCGGGCATCGGGTAAACACGAGAGGGCGTTTGCGACCGCGTTGTTCTCGTCGCAGAGCGACGATTGAATTCGCCCGGTCTTTCAAGGCGGGAAAGATCGCCTAGACATCGGCGTCGCGTAGCGACGGTTGAATTCAGTCGCCCCTGACTCGACGAATTGATTGGTTGGACTGCGAGCCGAAGCTTGAAAGCCACGGCTAAAGTCATCTCGACGTTATGCGTCGAATGCAACGATGCGACACCCTGCCCACCTCCGCATCAGGTCGCCTCCTTTTTCCTTATCAGTAAAATCTGTGTAATCTGTGGATTCGCAAAAATCATGTCCACTGAAAACAAAGTCATCTATTCAATGGTCGGCGTCAGTAAGTTCTATGACAAAAAGCCGGTCCTCAAAGATATCTATCTTTCCTATTTTTATGGCGCGAAGATTGGCGTCATTGGTCTAAATGGTTCCGGTAAGTCTTCGCTGTTGCGCATCCTTGCGGGTGTTGATAAAGACTTTAACGGCGAGACGGTGATCTCGCCCGGCTTCACCGTCGGATATCTCGAACAGGAACCTTTGATCGATGACAGCCGCACAGTGCGCGAAGTCGTCGAAGAAGCCGTAAAGCAAACTGTTAGTTTGCTAAAAGAGTTCGAAGAGATTAACGCCAAGTTCGGCGAAGAAATGTCGGACGACGAGATGAACGCTTTGCTCGAAAGACAAGGCGTGGTCCAGGAACAGTTGGATCATCTCGACGCGTGGGATTTGGATTCGCGTCTGGAGATGGCGATGGACGCGCTGCGCTGTCCGCCTCAAGAAACGCCGGTGAAGATTCTTTCCGGCGGTGAACGAAGACGCGTGGCGCTCTGCCGTCTGTTGCTGCAAAAACCCGACATACTGTTATTGGACGAACCCACTAATCACCTGGATGCTGAATCTGTAGCGTGGCTCGAACATCACTTGCAGAGTTATGCGGGAACAATCATCGCGGTCACGCACGATCGATACTTTCTCGATAACGTAGCGGGTTGGATTCTGGAATTGGATCGTGGTGAAGGAATTCCCTGGAAGGGAAATTATTCCAGCTGGCTGGAGCAGAAGCAGGAGCGTCTGCGGCGCGAAGAAAAATCCGAGAGCGAGCGGCAGAAGACTTTGCAGCGCGAGTTGGAATGGATTCGCATGTCGCCGAAAGCCCGCCGGGCCAAAGGCAAGGCGCGCATCAATGCCTACGAAAGCTTGCTGGACAAGCAGTCGGAAAAACGGCGCGAGGATTTGGAGATTCCAATTCCGCCGGGTCCGCGTCTGGGAGATGTCGTGATCGAAGCTGATAAAGTCACGAAAGCTTATGGCGACAAACTTCTGGTCGAGGACATGACCTTCGCTCTGCCACCGGGCGGAATTGTCGGTGTGATTGGCCCGAACGGAGCAGGGAAGACGACGCTGTTTCGGATGATCACGAAACAGGAAGAGCCTGACAGTGGCGCGATTAAGATTGGCGAGACAGTGCAACTGGCTTACGTGGATCAGAGCCGCACGCTCGATGCAAACAAATCGATCTGGGAAGAGATTTCAGGTGGCGAAGATGTTTTGAAACTCGGGAATCGTGAAGTGAACTCGCGCGCCTACGTGGGCCGCTTCAACTTTTCCGGCTCAGACCAGCAGAAAAAAGTCTCAATGCTGTCGGGCGGCGAACGCAACCGAGTTCATCTGGCGAAGATGTTGAAAGAGGGCGCAAATGTTTTGTTGCTCGACGAACCGACCAACGATCTCGACGTGAATACGCTGCGAGCTTTGGAAGAGGCTTTGGAAGATTTTGCCGGATGCGCGGTGGTGATTTCTCACGATCGTTGGTTTCTGGATCGGATCGCCACGCACATGCTGGCGTTCGAAGGCGACAGCAAAGTTGTCTGGTTCGAAGGAAACTATTCTGATTATGAAGAAGATCGCAAGGCCCGTCTGGGTGCGGAAGCCGAGGTACCGCACCGGATCAAGTATCGGCAGTTGACGCGAGGCTAATCCGCAGATTACGCAGATTATTTTATGGGAGAACACATCGTGAGATCATTTGGCCCAAATTCTAAACGGCTTTCTATTCTGGTTCTGGCCTTGTTGGTGTTTTCGGTCGCAGTCTTCGCCGCTCAATTTAGCGTCAAGGAATACAGCGAATTTCATGAAGTGCTTCATCCACTGGAGCACGAAGCACTTCCTAACAAAGATTTTCAGCGCATCAGGTCGAATGCCGCAGAATTGGTTAAGCGCGGCAAGGCGATTGTGAAGGTCGGCCTGCCCGGCGGCACCCCCGCAAAACACCATGAAGAGTTTCGGCAGGAATTGAAGAAGTTCGACAGTGCTCTGGCAAGCTTCAGCCAGCACGCGCAGGACGGCACGGACGCACAATTGGAAACTTCGTTCAGTGCGGTGCACGACTCGTTTGAGATACTCGTGGGAATGTTGCCGCGAAAGTGAAACCGCCTGAATGAAAAAAGACTATCCGGTTTGGCAAATCATCGGAGCATCCTCAGTCGGCACGATGATCGAGTGGTACGACTTTTATATCTTTGGCAGTCTCGCCACGGTAATTTCGCCTCTCTTTTATCCGCAGGGCAATAACACCATCGCGTTGATTGCGTATCTCTCGACGTTCGCCGTGGGTTTCGTAGTGCGTCCTTTCGGCGCGCTCTTTTTTGGGAGGATCGGCGACCTGGTCGGACGCAAATACGCTTTCCTGGTGACCTTGCTCATCATGGGCGGGGCCACCGCTTTGATCGGTTTTCTCCCGACTTACGCGACGATTGGTGTGGCCGCGCCGATCATTCTTCTGCTAATCCGAATCCTGCAGGGCCTGGCGCTGGGCGGGGAGTACGGTGGCGCCGCGGTCTATGTTGCCGAGCACGTGCCTGACGAACGGCGTGGTTTCTACACGAGTTTCATTCAAATCACCGCGACGCTGGGCCTGTTTGTTTCGCTGGTTGTGATCCTGTCGATTCAAAACACGATGAGCAAAGAGGCGTTTGCCTCATGGGGATGGCGGCTGCCGTTTATTATTTCGATCTTTCTGGTGGCGGTGTCGCTTTACATCCGCCTGCGGATGAAGGAGTCGCCGATATTTGAGCACATCAAAAGCACCGGCATGACTTCAGCTCAACCACTGAAAGAAGCGTTCACCCAGTGGGCCAACCTGAAGCGCGTGCTGATTTCATTGTTTGGCGCGACCGCCGGTCAGGGTGTGGTTTGGTACACCGGACAGTTTTACGCGCTCTTCTATTTGCAGACGATTCTCAAAGTGAATGCGACCTCGGCCAATTACATCGTGGCCGCAGCGCTGTTGATGGGAATGCCGTTCTTTGTGATGTTCGGAGCCCTCTCAGATCGCTGGGGAAGAAAGCGAATCATGATGCTCGGTTGCATCCTCGCGGCAATTTCTTACTTGCCGATTTACCATGCGATGCAAGCGGTGATCGGATCGAACATAGTCACTGCCGTTTCGCAGAGGAACCCGGTGACCGGTGCGATTACTTTGACTCCACAGACGTCGGTCAACGGCGTGCTGCAACCTGCGAAGGAAGTCCTCACCTTTGTTAACTTTTCACAACTCGCCGGTAACGGCATGGCGTGGAAACTCGTCTTGCTCGTTTTCATCCAGGTGATCTTTGTGACGATGGTCTACGGTCCAATCGCGGCTTACCTGGTCGAGGCTTTTCCGGCAAAGATTAGGTACACGTCACTCTCGTTGCCGTATCACATCGGTAACGGAGTTTTTGGTGGACTGCTGCCGTTGATCGGTTTGTCGATAATTGCTCAGACCGGCAACATTTATGCGGGGCTTTACTATCCCATCGCCGTAGCGACGATAACGTTCATTGTTGGTTCGTTGCTGTTGCGCGAGACACGTCACGTGCTGATTTGGGATGAACTGCGCCCTGACCAAGATTAGCCGCGGCGATAGCGACGGGATCATGGGACGCTCCCAGCCTTCTTGATCCGGTCGCTATCGCTCCCGGTTCTGACACAACGCGACCACGCAATCAAAATGTCACAGATAGATTTACAAGATTGGTTCGGCAGCATCGACATCTACCTGTTCGATCAACTGTTGAAACGACGATTCGTCTCCGGAATGCGCCTGCTTGATGCGGGCTGTGGCGCCGGGCGCAATCTGAATTATTTTCTGAAGAGCGGATTCGATGTCTGCGGAATCGATCAATCGCCGGAAGCGATTGCCCACGTCCGAGCCTTGGCGACTTCGCTGGCGCCCAATCTTTCTCAGGATAATTTTCGCGTGGAACCGGTCGAGTCGATGTCGTTTGCTGATGCCGACTTTGACGTGGTTATCAGCAGCGCGGTGCTGCATTTCGCAAGAGATGAGGAGCACTGGAATCAAATGGTGCGCGAAATGTGGCGCGTGTTGAAGCCGGGCGGAACCTTCTTCGCGCGCCTCGCGTCCACGATCGGCATCGAAGATGAAGTCGAACACTTGGAAGGCCGGCGTTACCATCTTCCCGACGGCAGTGTCCGCTTTCTCGTCGACGAGCAAATGCTTTTGACGACGATTGCAGCTCTCGGCGGCGAATGGATCGAGCCATTTAAGACTGTAGTCGTGCAGCACCAGCGTTCGATGTCGAATTGGGTCGTGCGGAAAGGGCGATAGCTCGTACTCCTGAGTCTGCCGCAATCAGGCCGGGTAGTTGGCGATCTGGTGCGAATGCCACTTGCGGCTTTGCCGCAGCAACATGGCGGAAAGGCTATGCCTTTCCGGTGAGTATTGGTAATTCTTCCGAGGCTACGCCTCGGACATCGGCGGCGTAGCCGCAAATCAATTTACAAGATGCGCCGGTAAGCCGGAGGCTTACCGCAGTGTGCTGCGGCGAAGCCGCTCCCCGTGCCGTGGCGTTCGCTCCGCATTCCCTGGCGCACGATTCAACGTTAGCAAGCGAGGACGCTTGCGCTCCAGTCTGCGGCGCAAGATCACAGACTCACCTCCGTTCTCTCCTCATGAGCAAACGAATTGCGACGTTTTTCGTTTTAGCTCTCCTCCTTTCCATTAACTACATGCAAGCGCCCGCGCAAGCCGGCACCCGGCCCCAGCGCTTTGTCATCTGGGACGAGCGCGGAAAGTTCGGTTACATGGACCAAACCGGACGCGTGGTGATTGAGCCGCAGTTCGACGAGGCTTACCCGTTTACCGAAGGATTGGCTGCGGTTTCGATCGGGAACAAGGCAGGATTCATCGACACTTCAGGCACGGTGGTCGTTCCGTTGCAATACTACACGGCTTACCCTTTCTCTGACGGGGTCGCCGCCGTTTCGATAATCGAAGGGACGGGAGACAAGCGACGCTATCCGTGTGGCTACATCGATCACGATAATCAGTTCGTCATTAAGCTGCAGAAAAAATTCAGCTGCGCTGAATTTCACGAAGGGTTTGCGGTGGTGGAAGAGTATGACAGCTCGCTCGGCGAATCCTACGCTACCTACATGAACAAGCAAGGGCTAACGGGTGTCGCCGGTCATTTATCGGTCGGCAAACCTTTCTCGGAAGGATTGGCGCTCGTCGAAGACTTCAGTAAATGGTCGTTCGTCAATCGCGACGGTCAGACCGTAATCGATCTAAGACCAAAAAAGCCGGCGCACCCTTTGGATGATGAATATGAACCGGCGAGTTCATTCAGCGAAGGCTTGGCCATGGTCGGCATTACCGTTGGCGGTACAGCCGGATATTCCCGCTATGCGTTCATGAACCGTAAAGGCCAGATGGTTTTCAAACTTCCTGACAATTTCACCGCACACGGCGACTTTCATGACGGGCGCGCTGAAGTTTATGTGGCGAAAAGTCGACGAGTGCGTGTGCGAGTCGACGACGAGGTTTTCAATGAAGACGACGACGTTTCGGCGCGCGGCTATATCGACAAGACAGGCAAGCTCGCGATTCCGGCCCGGTTTAGTCGCGTTCAGGATTTTTCCGAAGGGCTGGCTGTGGTCAGGGTGGGTCACGGTCTCCCCATCGATGATTACAACATCACGCCTGAGCGCTGGAAGAGTGAATACGCCGATAACGAGGCGAAGTACTACTCCTGCATCGATCGCAGTGGTAGCGTGGTGATCGAAAAATGCGGCGAGCCGCTTTCAGACGATGAGCTGGTGCAGAAGTTCTCTTACTTCGGTCGCGCGTTTGGTAAAGGATTTGTCGACGGTCTGTACTTCAACAAAACTCACGCGGGTCGGCAAGCGGTTTACGGTTATCAGGACAAGACCGGCAAGTACGTCTGGATTCAGCCTCACGGGCCCGGCGTGGTGAAGCCGCGCTCGTGGCGGGAATGACACCGGTACGCAAGCCTCTGGCGTGCTATTTCTTCTGGTCCCTCGCTTAAGCACGCCGGAGGCGCGCGTACCGATGTCGCACCTCGCCGACTGTTGCTGCAGAAACCCGACATTTAAATATCTACTAACCCACAGATCGTCCTGACCCCGGATCATTTGCGTGGCTGGAACATTACTTGCAAACTTGTTCCGGAACGATTCGCAGGCTGATGCATCTAATCCGTTTGCGAACGTTCCAGCCAACATCAAAGGGGTCGATCTCATGGGTTTAATAAGTCCCGGTCATCTCATCAAGCGTCCGGGATCATTCTGGCGAACTCTCGCGACGACGGCGGCCGTCATCTTCAGCTTTATTCTCTTCGCATCGAATGTCGCGGCCCAGGGCGGCAACATCAAGGGCAAAGTTGTTGCGGACATACCTGACCATCGCAAGCCTCTGGCGGGCGTGATCGTGTCGTTGAGTGGCGAGCGACTGGCAAGTAAGAAGCTGCAATCAATCAGCGACGAAGAAGGTCTCTATGATTTTCCCGGTCTGATTGCGGGAGACTATTTGATTTCAGTCGAGCTCAACGGCTTCAAGAAATACGAACAGAAGATGAGCGTTCAAATAGACGCGACCGTCGAGCAGAACATTCTCTTACAACCGGAAGCGCTCACCTCTACCGTCACGGTGAAGCAGGACCCAACCGATGTCACCAAAACCGATACCACGACGCCGGGGGTGCTCACCTCTGCAGCGCTTCAGGATGCACCTTTAATCGATCAAAAGTTTCAGGACGCTCTGCCACTCTTACCTGGAGTTGTGCGTGGTCCTGACGGCACACTGAATATTAAGGGAACTCGACCGAGCCAAAGCGGCATCCTGGTCTCGAGTCTGAACGTGACTGATCCGGTAACCGGCAATCCCGCGATCGAACTGCCCCTCGAAGCGGTCGAAACTGTTCACGTCTATTCAAATCCCTACTCTTCAGAATACGGGAAGTTCACCGGTGCGGTGACCGCGATCGAGACGCGTTCCGGCAGCAACAAGTTGCGCTACCTGGTAACGGGGACGTTGCCGCGGCCGCGTGTGCGCGACGGTCACATCTACGGCATTGGCGCGGCCACTCCGCGTGTCGCCGTCGGTGGGCCGATCAAAAAGGACAAGTTGTTTTTCTTTCAAAGTCTCGAATATCGTTTCGTGCGGACGAACGTCCCCAGCCTGGAGGATCTGAATCAGCCCAGCGACATCAAGCGCGAAAGCTTCGATTCGTTTTCGCGGCTCGACTATGTCATCAATCCCGAACATCGTTTGACCGCAAGCTTTTCGCTCTTCCCGCAGAAGTTTGATTACTTCAATCTGAATACCTTCAATCCGATCGAGACGACCGCGAACTTTCATCAACGCGGGTGGTTCCTGGCGCTCAATGAACAGGCGGCCTTCAAATCCGGATCGTTGCTGCAATCCAGTTTCAGCGTCAAACAGTATGACGGCGATATTTTTGGCAACAGCGGAACGCCTTACCGGATCGCGCCCGAGCGTAATTTCGGCGGTTGGTACGACCGCCAGCATCGCGATAGTCGCCGTTATGAACTGCTCGAGGTCTACAACTTTGCGCCAAAGAAATGGCAGGGCACACATTCTCTGAAGGCGGGAATCAACTACAGTCACACGTCATTCTCCGGGACCGACACGAGTCAACCGGTAACCATCGTGCGCCAGGATGGGACCAGGTATCAGCTGATCGAATTCGTTAACGGTCAACCTTTAACGCAAAGCCAGAATGAGTATTCAGCGTTCCTTCAGGATAAGTGGGAATTGAACGGCCGCGTGACTCTGGACGCAGGGCTGCGTTTCGATCGCGATCAACTCGGAGCGCAAAATAATTTTGCACCGCGAATCGGAATCGTGTTCCTGCCAACTGCGTCCGGACGCACCGTGGTGCGCGGCGGCGCCGGCCTTTTCTATGACAAGATTCCGCTGAACATCGGCGCGTTTACGCAGTACCCGAGTCAGCGCGTCACAACTTTTGCTGCTAATGGCGTGACCGTGACGGATGGCCCGCGGCTGTTCCGCAACACCGCGCCCAACGATCTTAAGAACCCATACAGTCTCGCGTGGAATTTGCAGGTCGATCATCAAGTGACGGATCGTCTGATGTTCCGGATTGGATACGAAGAACGGCACACCCATCGTGATTTTCTAATTCAGCCGGCGAGTTTGCAGAACGAACTGCGTCTGCAGAATGACGGCAGATCTCTCTACCGGGAGTTTCAGGCTTTGGCGCGGTTTCGCTTTCAGGAGGGACGGAACATCTTTATCTCGTATGTGCGGTCACAGGCGCGCGGCGATCTGAACGACTACAACACTTATTTTGGGAACCTGCGTAATCCGGTGATTCGGCCGAATGAGTTTGGCCGCCAACCGTTCGACGCGCCGAACCGTCTGCTGTTCTGGGGTGATTTTGCTCTGCCGCATGCCATAGTGATTACGCCGGTGATTGATTGGCGAAGCGGCTTTCCTTATTCAGCCCTGAATCAGCAACAGGATTTTGTGGGTCAGCGAAATAGTGCCGGCCGCTTTCCGCAGTTGTTCACGCTCGACGTTTTGGTCATGAAGGGATTGAAAATTCCTTTTCGCGGTAAGACCTACCGGGGCCGGGCCGGAATTACGTTCTTCAATCTCACTAACCACTTCAACCCGCGCGATGTGCAGACCAATCTGGCGAGCCCGCAATTCGGTGGGTTCTATAACAGTCCGGGCATCAGCATGCGGCTGAAGTTTGAGTTCGTGAAGTACTAGGAGCGAGCTGAGCGGCCAGGCCTAAGGGCCGTTAGGCCCGACATCTTTGTAGAATAAGGTCTGAAAATATTGAATAGGCCCGTAGGGCCGACATATCTTCCAACCTCAATTTGGTGCTAGATATGTCGGCCCTACGGGCCTTAGAATTTTTTTTGGCTGGTTTCTACAAATGTGGCGGGCCTAACGGCCCTTCTGCAAAAACTCTTGCGATGGACCGATTACTGCTACTCACCGCAGGTTGATCGACGTGAGCCGCGTTGCTAAGCGTTCGCTTCATCTTCGGCCATCTGATCATTTATTGATTTCAGGCCGCGCTCGAGCACCGTGCGATAAGCCGGATTGGTCGCCAGGCTTAATTGCGTCATGATGCGCGATCGCGAAGCTCGCAGCGATTCAAACTGAGCGCTACGGGCGCGCTCGTTAACTGTTGAGGTACCCCTCACCGCACGTGCGTCAGCCACAGATTGTTGTCGTTCTAAGACGTCTTCCATTTGTCCTGCTAACGCGTCTCCATCCCATGCCATACTCTTCACCTCTTTGTAATTTGTGATTTCATCGTAACACTCATTCGAACATCATGCACTGTGCTCGGCTGAGTGCGACTATTTGCTGAGCAGATCGGTGAAGTACAATGTCGGCGAAGCGTCGTTGCGTCGAACGTTTCTGAGCTTCTCGTTTGCTACCAGCTGGCCCAATTGCAGCGCTGGGTTTCATTCCAACCCACGCTTAAGTTATAAACAGTTCGCTTGCGATCCTGACCAACCCGTGAACTTGAGGACAAATCAAGAAATGATCATAAAGAGTATTCGCAACTATGGATTGATCCTGATGATGGTTGTTTTCTCCGCCTTTCTGTCGGCGTCGAGAATTCAAACTCAAACGCTGCCCAGCGAAACACCCAAAGATTTCAAACCCACGAATGACGGTTTTGAATACGCCCGTCGCGACGTAATGATCTCGATGCGCGATGGCGTCAAGCTTCACACCGTCATCATCGTTCCGAACGGAGCGAAGAACGCGCCCATCCTTTTGACGCGCACGCCATACAACGCGACTGCGTTAACCAGCCATGCCGAGAGTTCACACCTCGGGCCGATCCTGAATGGCTATGACAATGCGCTCGAGGTGATTGTCGAAGGTGGTTACATTCGCGTCGTCCAGGATGTGCGCGGCAAATATGGTTCGGAAGGCGACTACGTAATGAATCGACCGCTGCGTGGACCGCTGAATCCGACGAAAGTCGATCATGCCACGGACACTTACGACACGATCGATTGGCTGGTCAAACACATTCCCGAGAGCAACGGCAAGGTCGGCATCCTGGGGATTTCTTACGACGGATTTCTGCCATTGATGGCGCTGGTGAACCCGCATCCCGCTTTGAAAGTTTCGGTGCCGATGAATCCGATGGTCGATGGTTGGATGGGCGATGATTGGTTTCACAACGGCGCCTTTCGCCAACAGAACCTGCCCTACATTTATGAGCAGGACGGCTCGCGCTCGAATGATTATCACTGGTGGACCACAAACTTTGACGATTATGACATGTACATGCAGGCAGGATCGGCGGGCGAGTTAGGACGGCGGCGCGGCCTGGAGCAGATCGGATTTTGGAAAAAGCTTCTGGAGCATCCGAGCTACGACGCATTCTGGCAAGCGCAAGCCGTCGATAAACTCCTGGCGAAGGAACCCTTGAAAGTTCCTGTCATGTTGGTGCATAGCCTTTGGGATCAGGAAGATATCTACGGGGCGATCGCTGTTTACAACGCGATTGAACCCAAAGACGCAACCAACGACAAAGTTTTTCTCGTCATGGGGCCGTGGCATCACGGGCAGGAGATTGCCGACGGCAGTAAGTTAGGGGCGATAAATTTTCACAGCGACACCGCGCTTTATTTTCGCCGGCACATTCTGCGGCCGTTTCTCGATCATTATTTACAGAATGACGCGCCGAAAATGGATGTTGCTCCGGTCAACGCGTTTGAGACGGGGACGAACCACTGGCGAAGTTTGAAATCGTGGCCGTCCGGATGCGACGGATGCAGCGTGAAGGGAACGCCGCTTTATCTTCATTCAGGAATGAAGGCTGGCTTCGAAAGCGGCCCAGAAGACCGCGTGCCGTTTGAAGAATACGTTTCTGATCCGGCGAAGCCTGTTCCGTTTCGCGCGCGACCGATTTCGCCAACGGGATACAACTCATGCGCGCAATGGCCGTGCTGGTTAGTTGACGATCAAAGAGAGGCTTCAGGTCGTCCCGATGTGCTTGCCTTCACGTCAAATGTTCTCACGTCACCTGTAAAGATCAGCGGACAGCCAATCGTAAACCTGTTTGCCTCGACCAGCGGCACCGATTCCGACTGGGTTGTGAAAGTTATCGACGTCTATCCGGATGAGGTCGGCGGTGACACGCAGATGGGTGGTTATCAACTCGCCGTGTCGATGGATATTTTCCGGGGGCGGTATCGCGAAAGCTTCGAGACCGGAAAAGCGATCGCTGCCAACGAGCCGTTGCTGTATCGCTGGTCGCTGCCCACGGCCAATCACGTGTTCCTGCCAGGTCATCGAATCATGATCCAAATTCAATCGAGTTGGTTCCCGCTCTACGATCGTAATCCGCAGACCTTCGTGCCGAATATCTTCTGGGCGAAGCCGGAAGACTTTAAGAAAGCGACGCAGCGAATCTATCACGCGCCGGGCAAGGCGAGCTTTGTAGAGTTGCCTTTAGTTCAAAGCAAGTAGTCAGCAATGTTATGGCCAAGAGGTTCATCGCCAACGCGTTGTCATTTGCGCCGAAAGTTTTAGTAGCGGCTATGCCGCTGCTGTTGTTGGCAGCGCTCGCGATTGCGCGAATATCTGCTTCGCGCGAGTTTGTTTTGTGCAACACCGTGCCGGCGCCGGACCAACGTTGCAACTCTATTCCCGATACCTTAACGACAATCTTTTTGGTTGAGGGCCCTACGGAGAAGCCGGCAGTCAAGAAAACCGCTGCCACGGTAAACGCTGCCGGAAGTCAACAAGCTGAACCAAAAGTGAGCGCCGGCAAACCCGGCGACACTGCTACACAGACCACGAAGAATCCGGATGTGCGCAACGCAAAGGAGACCGGCAAGCAGTCAGAGCAGAAAGGCGTGGGCGGCGGTGAGCCTGCGCCGTCGGGACAAAACAATACCCCTGACCAGGATCCTGAGCGAGAGAAAGCAATTAAGACTGCGGAACTTAATGCTCTGAAGTACAGCGGCAGAATAAACTGGGTCTTTCTGATGTTAGTTTGTGTCGGGGTGTGTTTTGCATCCTGGTGTCTGGTCTTATTTCAAATCCACTATCCCCTCGCTTCCAAACCTATAACCGGTGCTGACGTCCCGAATGATTCAAGACAACCGCCACACAGATTTTGGTGGCCCATTTGGGCGGCGCTTATGACGATTGGACTTGGGATATTTTTTTACCGGCATCCCGAGTTTCATATGCCTTTGCTGTCAAAGCTGCTTCCTCAGACCCTGGAGACTGATGTTCGCGGTATTGGCAACGTCATAAATGTGGTGAATTCAATGGCGTTCGCCTCAGCGGTTCTACTTTCGACGGGTATTGTCCTGATTTTGCGAGAGACTGACAGACTGCCAATGCCCGCCAAGACCCCGAGCGTCGGGACTAAGACCGAGAGTCAGCTGACCCAGGCTAGTGGCGCGCAAAGCCAAACTGTCAGTGGTCAAACTGAAACCGGAGAGCAGCACACTCAAACGCCGGCCCAGGTCGAGTTTCTTAGTTGGATCTCGCAAGCAATGAAACGCTTGCAAAGGATCTTGTATGCGAGCACGGTTCTGCTCGTGGTCGGAGTCTTAACTGAGCGATCCATTTTTCAATGGGGTCTTGCGTTCATTTCGCAAGACAAGGCGATACAGACCGCCGCTCAGAATCTTTCCGCAAGCATACTTGCGATTGATGGAGGATTTTTCACCCTGGCATTGGCCGTCGTCTATTTGCCGGCCGCGATCGTTTTAAAACATAAGGCGGAGCACCTGGTAACGCCACTTGAGCCGGCCGAAAAAGAAAAAGTGTTACAGGGTTACGGGTTGAACTTCTCGTTTACCGAATCTTTGCCAAAACTTGTCGCGATCCTGGCGCCACTCCTCGCCGGTCCTGTCGGGGAATTGTTTGTACGACTGGCGAAATGAAGTCGATCGCCCCTCTGCGTTGGCAGCAACCGCATCATAAGGCAGCAGCATGACAAATGACTTTTCCGATCGAGTTGTTTTGATCACCGGTGCGTCGCGCGGTTTTGGCAAAGCGACTGCCCAGCGTTTCCTGGACCAGGGAGCGCAAGTAGCGGTCAATGTCAGGACTGCCGAACGCGCGGAGAATCTCGCCCGCGAGCTGGGCGAGCGAGCGTTTCCGGTGGGCGGGGACGTTAGCAACCCGTCCGAGGCCAAAGCGATCATCAATCGTACTGCTGAACAGTTTGGTCGCGTCGATGTCCTGGTGAACAACGCCGCGATCGTCTCAGGCACCAGATTCGAAGAGATCACTGAAGACGAGTGGCGCAGAACGATCGATACCAATCTGACGGCGGCCTTTCTGTTGATGCAGGAAGTTGTGCCGCTGATGAAGAATCAGTCGTTTGGACGAATCATCAATGTCTCGTCGCTCGCCGGGCGCAGCGTCAGTACTCTCGGAGGCGCGCACTACACCGCTTCGAAAGCCGGATTGTTGGGATTGACTCGCGCCGCTGCAAAGGAATTGGGGCGCTATGGAATCACGGTAAATGCAGTCTGTCCCGGTTTGTTCGATACGGAGCTGACGCACGCTAATGCGACACCGGAACGTCTGCAAACTTTAGCGCAAAATTTCCCGGTTCCGCGCCTTGGTACTCCGGAAGAAGTTGCCGAGTTGATCTGTTTTGTCGCTTCCAATGCGGCCGGGTACATTAATGGCGCGTCAATCGACATTAACGGCGGGACGCTGATGATTTGAGATCGATGTCAGACGCAATCTGATAGCGGTGCGTTTAGAGTTCAAGCTTTAGCTTGTGTGCAAATGGCAGCCTGAAGGCTGAACTCTGAACCTGGTCCGGCGCAGGGTGGCCCTCCCTACGGTCGGGCTTCTGACAGATCGCGCAGCGATTCAGTCTCAATGAAGATGTGATTGATTTCAGGAAACTGACCACGGATTTTATCTTCCAATCTCGCGATCACTTCCGCCACTTCTGAGGCAGTAAATTCTCTTTGAAAGCGCAGGTTCATGGTGAGCAGCACGTCTGCCGGGCCAAAGTGCAGCGTGAGAAATTGCTTGATCTCTGAGACTGCCGGATCCGAATTCACAATCTCGCGAATCCTCAACATAATTTCCGGGCTGACACCTTCTCCAATCAAAAGGCTGCGGCTCTCATAGGCGAGCACCACCGCGACGACGCCGAGGATCAGCCCAATAACGATCGAAGCCACCCCATCGAAATGAGGCTCGTGGAATTGCTCGGCGAGAAAAACTCCGGCGAGCGCGACCAGTAATCCGAGCAGGGCCGCGGTGTCTTCAAAGAGCACAGTGAAGGTGGTCGGATCCTTACTCGCTCTAATGGTTTGCACCACCGACTGCTTGCCCTTTTCAGCGCGGAAGGCTTTGAAGGCAAAGAAAAACGACGCGCTCTCGAAAATGATCGCCACGCCCAGCACCGCGTAATTCCATAGCGGATTCTCGATGTGATGCGGTTTCGTTAAATGCGTGACGCCTTCATAGACGGACATGCCGCCGCCGAGCGCAAAGATCAGGATCGCGACGACCAACGACCAGAAATAAATTTCGGTGCTGTATCCGAAAGGGTGGGTTTCGTCCGGAGGCTTCCTGCTGAAGCGAGCCCCGAGTAACAAGAGCCCGCCGTTGCCGGTATCAACCAGAGAATGAATTGCTTCAGAAAGCATTGCCGAGCTGCCGGTAATCGCTGCGGCAATGAATTTGGTAGTAGCAATTGCCAGATTGCCAGCGATGGCGGCAATCACTGCGGTTCGGGATTCGCTCTTCACGAACCAAACATAGCAAAGGAATGGGCGGGAAGGTAGTCAGGGTATTTGTACCGCTGGCTGCCCGGCCTGCGGACGATGATGCGCAGGCTAATAGTCTGCATTACAGAGGAGGCGCAGACTGGACAGTCTGCGCTACAGGAGAATCGCAAACTGACAGTTTGCGTTACGGGGTCATTGGCCGAAACGCCGGAAATCTGAAACAGTTGGAGCAATAATTTGTCATGCTAAATTCACCATAAGAGTCCAGGGTAAGTAGATCATTAGCAAAGCAAGGCTACTCCGGGCGGCATCAATCCGGTCCAATGATTGTGCCGGGCCCGACATAATTCGGTTTGATCCTCGGTTTCCCCGAACGGGACGTTTACAACTGGCTTTTGCTGGAAAATGCCCGGTGTTGAGGTTGGGCGCCAGCTTCGCTAGAGTTTTTTTTCGCAGACGCGTGACTTTTCGCCCACTCGGCAGTTTTATTAGTGTGAGGAGCAATGGCAGGCAGTGAAACTGCACAGATGATTCGTCCCGTAGAGTTTGATCGGGCAGAAGAGCGCCGGTTGGTTGAGGCGGCGCAGAGCGATCCTGTGTGCTTTAGTGAGCTTTACGAGTATTCATTCGCAATCGTTTACGCCTACGTCTCCCGTCGCGTCAGCGATCGGGCAGAAGCGGAAGATTTGACCGCCGAGGTGTTTAGTCGGGCTCTCGCCAACCTGCCGCGCTTCAAGTGGACCGGCGCGCCGTTCGCGGCCTGGTTGTTTCGCATCGCCTCAAATCTGATCGTTGATCGGTCGAAGCGAAAGGCAAGGGAAGGCGGCGGGACAACCTTGGACGTGGAGGCTGAGACAGCCGGAAATCAAAAACTAACCAAACAGACCCAGCAGGTCGAATTGGAGGAATGTGAGCGCAGGGCGCGTTTGTTCAGTTTAGTGGAAGGACTCGCGGAAGATCAGCGCCGCGTGGTAGTCATGCGATTTGCCGAAGAGAAATCGATCCGGGATATTGCGAATGAGATGGGCCGCAGCGAGGGCGCGATCAAGCAATTGCAGTTTCGCGCGTTGCAAACCCTGCGAGCGGCTTTGTCAAAGTGAGCAGTAACGAGTGAAAGTTTAATGAGTGAAGTCGAATTAACAGAACGTCTCGATCGGGCCATTGAAGCGATGCTGCGAGGTCCGCAGTCAGCGCCGTCAATTGACCAGGATGAGATCGCCGAGTTGCTGGCGGTGGCGCGAGAGCTCTCCGATTTGCCACGGGCAGAATTCAAAGAGCGCTTGAGAGCGGACCTGCAGAATCAGGCGTCGAGGCCGGCGGAATCAAACCAGAGCGAGGTCAAGCCTGCGTCCGCCAAAATTCGTGAAGGCTTTCGCACCGTTACACCTTACGTGGTTGTTTCTGATGTGCATGAGGAAATCGATTTCATCAAAAAAGTTTTTGGCGCCGAAGGAAAGGTTTACGGTCTTGGCTCGCAGGGAGGATTTCACTCGGAATTTAGAATTGGTGACTCGATGTTGATGATTGGCGGTGGCGGAAAAGGTTCGCAGTGGCAGGGGACTCCGGTGCCGGCGGTGTTTCATCTCTACGTGGAAAACGTTGATGGTGTCTATCAGCAAGCGATGCAAGCCGGTGCGGTTTCTCTGATGCCGCCTGCCGACATGGAGTATGGCGAGCGCAGCGCCGGAATTGAAGACGTCGGCGGAAATCACTGGTACATCGCGACGGCAACCGGGCCAGACTATATTCCTGAAGGTGTGCCGAATCTGATGCCCTATTTTCATCCCGTCGGAGCTCCGAGGATGATCGAGTTTTTGAAGGGCGCGCTGGGCGCCGAAGAAGTTGCAGTTCACAAATCTCCCGACGGCGTGGTACAGCACGCGAAGATCAGAATTGGAGACTCGATTCTCGAAATGGGAGAAGCACACGGCCCGTGGCAACCACGGCCGATGCATTTCATGCTCTACGTCGATGACGCCGACGAGTGGTACGAGCGGGCGATGAAATCCGAAGGCGCGATTTCGATCGGTGCGCCGGCGAATCAATCATATGGCGGGCGAACGGGCACAGTTAAGGATCCGTTCGGAAATACCTGGTATCTGAATTCGCGGGTACCCAAGGAAGAAAGTAACTTTGAATCAAGGAGAGAAATGATGGCGACGGCAAAACTTTTCCGAGTGGCCTTGCAGGTTTCCGATCTCGATCAGGCATCAGCGTTCTACGCGAAACTGCTTGACGATCCAGGCATTCCAATCCCGCGCGGTTCGCGACACTACTTTGATTGTGGTGGTGTAATTCTGGCACTGGTTGATGTCGCGAAAGGTGGCGAAAAACCGCAACCAACCCCGGACTACATTTATTTCGCGGTAAACAACCTCGAAGAAATTTTTGAACGGGCGCAGGCCCTGAACTGTCTGGCGCAGGATCGTTATCACGATCAGGAAGCCGGAGCGATTGTGAAGCGTCCGTGGGGCGAGCTTTCTTTCTACGTCGAAGATCCCTGGGGGAACGGGCTGTGCTTCGTCGATGAGAAGACGTTATTCACCGGGAAGTGAAGGTGTCAGAACCGGGAGCGATAGCGACCGGATCAGGAAGCATTGACCAGACTACGACCGTATTTACCGTGGGCTCGGCTTTGCCTCAAAAGTAGTCTGCCCTTTCTTATTCACACCTGGCTTCAGCCAGGTGACTGGCAGTTGGCCGCCGATTGGAAACCGTTTAAACCGTTCCCGTTGATTATCGCATCTTGCCCACCTGGCTAAAGCCAGGTGTGAATGAAACAAAGCGGGATGTGAATCGTGATCGTACCTTTTGAGGCAAAGCCCGTGGGCTCGAGTTCATTCTCGATCCGGTCGCTATCGCTCCCGGTTCTGATACGATAATTAAAAGCAAAGAAGGAGATTTCAAATGTCAGTTAAACCAATTCCAGAAGGCTATCACTCACTCACACCTTACCTGATCATTAAAGGTGCGACCGAGGCAATCGAATTTTACAAGAACGCTTTTGGCGCTACCGAGTTGTTCCGCTTTCCCGCTCCGGAAGGGAAGATTGGTCACGCGGAAATAAAGATCGGAGATTCGCCGGTCATGCTGGCCGATGAATATCCGGATATGGGTTACAAAGGGCCGCAGACTTTAGGCGGTTCGCCGGTCAGCCTCATGATTTATGTAGACGACGTGGACGCCACTTTCGACAAAGCGGTGGGCGCCGGAGCCACCGTAAAGGAAGCGGTATCGGACAAGTTTTATGGCGATCGCATGGGAACTGTCGTCGATCCTTTCGGTCATATCTGGCACGTCGCTACGCACAAAGAAGACGTCTCTGTTGAAGAGATGCAGCGGCGGGCGAAAGCTGCGCACGGCGGCGGCGAATAGGAATTCGGTACGCACGCTTCCAGCGGGCTAGACATGCCGAGCACGCCAGAGGCGTCCGTACCGTGAGTGGCAGAGGCGTGCGGGCCGTTACATTGCCGAATCCAAACCGCCCGGTGTAGAGTTTCCGCGGAGATTCTGCACACATGAAAACAAAATTGATGCTGGCGGCGATCCCTCTGATTGCCGCAGTCGCGTGCTCTGCTTGCAAAGGACAGGGATCCACTCCTTCCAATAGTCCGCAATCCAACTCTGCGCAAACGAATGCCGCGGGCGACTTGCGCTTCAAAGCGCCGGATGGCTGGGTGACCGAGAAGGCTTCTTCCTCGATGCGCGTGGCCCAATACAAGCTGCCTAAAATTGAAGGCGACAAGGATGACGGAAGCCTGGTGCTTTATTACTTCGGATCAAATCAGGGCGGCACCCCGCAAGCCAACATCGATCGATGGATCGGCCAGATACAGCAGGCCGACGGCAGCTCATCGAAAGACAAAGCGAAAACCGAATCGATGACGGTTAATGGTTTGAAAGTAACTACGGTTGACGTCACTGGAATCTACACAGCAGAGATGGCGCCGGGAAGCGGATCGTTTCATAACGATGAGAATTACCGTTTGCGCGCGGCCGTGATCGAAACGCCAAAAGGGAATTACTTCGTCAAACTTGCCGGGCCGGCCAAGACAATTGCGCATTGGGACCAGGCGTACACCGATTACTTGAAGTCGTTTGAATTTAAGTAGACGAGGTTGGAACAATGAGCGCTCCGGCTACGTCAGCAACCATCCGCGAACAAGTCTCTGAGGCCGAATGGCAGACGCGCGTCGATCTCGCCGCGGCCTATCGTTTGGTGGCTCTTTACGGCTGGGATGATTTGATTTTCACGCACATCTCGGCACGCGTCCCCGGCGCTGATCATCACTTTCTGCTCAACCCATACGGAATGATGTTCGAAGAGGTGACGGCTTCGAGCCTGGTGAAGATCGACCTGGCCGGCAACAAAGTCATGGACTCGCCCTACTTCATCAATCCAGCCGGCTTTACGATCCACAGCGCCGTGCATGAAGCGCGTTCGGACGCGCTGTGCGTGATGCACCTGCACACTGACTACGGCATCGCGGTTTCGGCGCAGGAGCAGGGCTTGCTCCCGATCTCACAGCAAGCGATGTTTCCGCTCGCTTCACTCGCATATCACGATTACGAAGGGCTGGCGCTGAACGAAGCTGAAAAGCCACGACTGGTCAACGACCTTGGTGAAAAGAACTATTTGATTTTGCGAAATCACGGTTTGCTGACGGTAGGCACATCGACGGCCGAGGCGTTTCTGTCGATGTACATACTCGAGCGCGCCTGCAAGATTCAGATTCTCGCGCAGACGGGTGGTGGCGAGCTGCATCCGGTTTCTGATCCGATAATCGATCTCACAGCGAAACAGCTCAGCGCGGTTACGGTTGGTCAGGGTGCAGCTCTGGCCTGGCCCGGACTGTTGCGCAAGCTTGATCGCACGGACCCTTCGTATCGAGAGTAGTCAGGTCTCGTGGAAATGTCCGACAAACAAATGTCCGACAAACATCAGGAAGCTCTGATCAAGTGACCCAAGCTGGCGTCAGACCTTGCGTCCCTTCGCTTCGGCTTCCGCAAGTCCCGTAGGGACGAAATATTGATAGAAACCGTGCGACCTGTGAACTCCAGCCCATTTATGGGCGAACGTCTATGTCGCTCCTAAAGGAGCTTTGGGTTCCAGTACCCTCATCCTGCTATAAATATTTCGTCCCTACGGGACTGCAAGAGTGCATTGGCGAGCGTTGCCACTTAATCAGAGTTTCCTTCAGTTTGTCGCTGTCCCGCCGGGAAGTCGATTTTCAGCGGCCATCGACCAGCTAAAGCTTGTCGGACATTAAAGGAGCTTTCTAATGAACAAAACCACCGTAGCGCTCGAAGCCCATTTTGCAGGAAAAGATCCAACGGTAAGAAAGATCTACGACCACCTTTTGAAGCACAGCCGGCAGTTTGGTTTATTAACCGAAGAACCCAGGAAAACTTCGATTCATCTGGTTAACAAGAGCGCCTTCGCCGGGGTAGCAACCCGCAAAGGGGCGATCGTGTTGACGATTAAGAGCGACCGCAAGCTTTCGAGTCCGCGAATACACAAATCCGAACAGACTTCCGCAAATCGCTTTCATCACGAAGTTAAACTAACTTCGCCGCGTGACGTTGATTCAGAAATAATAGGGTGGCTCAGACAAGCTTATGCGATGAGCGCTTAGGCTTGTTGAGTTAGGCAACTTCCCGCGATTGATTGCTCAGAAGATAGATAGCTTCCATCACGGCGGTGTGAACTTCCGGCGGCAATGCATCGCGCGCCGCCAGACTGCGCAAGCCCGGCAGGACTTGCTGCTGGTTGCTGAGGGCGAGGAGTTTCACAGAGGTCAAGCGAACTTCGATATTTGGGTGCTTGCCGATCGCCTGCATCAACGGCTGGACTTCTCCGGCCTTGGCCATCAGAAACAGGATCGAAAACGCACTGTAGGTGCGATCGCGGCCTTCGCCGGTCAGGCTGTTAATCGCGTTGGCTGCCAGCCCGGAAGCTGCGATGGCGGCGCCAATTTTTCGCCGGCGCTCAGCAGAAGCTTCACGCAGGGCCCGTGTGAACGACGCGGCGAGATCCGGTTGCAGGCTATAGAGGGCCCGCGCTGCGGCATTGCGAACTTCCACGCTGGGATCATCGAACGATCGCGTAATCAGTGCGAACGCTTCTTCTCCGCCGGTCTCGGCTAAATCGACCAGGGCGGCCGCGCGTTGAGAAGAGTCTGCGCTCTGCAGACGCTCGTCAATATCTGACGAGATGTGGGCGTTCTCAACCATTTCCGCAACGACCGGTTGATCGCGTTCCGCAAGAACGCTTTCGAGATTGAGCAGGTCTGCGGTTGTTTCGACTGCAACGATGTCACGGCTCTTCTCGACGACTGGTTTCTTTTGATCAAAATCGATGGTGAGCCAGGGTTCTTCGGTTGACTCCTCGTAGGGCGCAATCGAAGTCTCACTCTCTTCGATCGCGAATTCCGGTTCACGAACGACTTCGAAGCTGCTCTCGGTCGCGGACGAACTTTGAACTGAAGCAATCTTCTCGTTCAGTTGTCGCTCGCGTAACGCGCGCTCTTCGGCCTCGGCCCGCGCTTTTTCATAAGCGCCTTCGAGTTGGCCGAGTCTTTGGATTTCTTCATCAGCTTTCTGCCGGGCCTGCGCCTCAGCCTGCTGCAGCGCTTCCTGATGAGCGGGCAAGCGCTCTTCGGTTTCCTTAATCCGACTCAGGTATTCGGCTTCGGATCTGCGCAGCGTCTCGAGCTCAGCAACTACGCGTTGCTCTTCTTCCGCCAGTTCTTTCAGCCGGGACTCGGCCGATTGACGCGACTCCTGCTGCTCGCGCAGGCGGATTTCGCCGGCTTCGATTTGCTTAAGTTGTCCTTCTTCAGCGTCATTCAGGCCGCGGTGTTGGATTGATTCGAGCTGTTCGTTTAATTTCCGTTCACGTCCCGCCCTTTGCTCCGCCTCGACGCGTGCCTTTTCATAAACGGCCTCGAGCTGGCTGAGCCTCTGGTTCTCTTCATCAGCTTTTCGCTGAGCCTGGGCCTCGGCCTGCCGCAGGGCTTCCTGATGGGCGGGCAATCGAGCTTCAGTCTCTTTAATTTGGAGTAAGCGATCGGCTTCGGATTTGCGCAGCGCTTCAATTTCATCGACTACGCGTTGCTCCTCTTCCAGCAGTTCCTTAACGCGCGACTTGGCTGACTGGCGCGCCTCCTGCTGTTCGCGCAAACGCAATTCGCCTGCTTCGATGCGCTTGATTTGTTCTTCTTCGGCCTTTCTCAGCGCTTCGATCTCGGCATTGAGTTGCTGCTCTTTTTCGGCACGACGTTGAGTGCTCACCTGACTGCCGTGGCGGGTTTCCTCCAGCGCGCGCAGGCGGCTTTCGGCCTCTTCGACGCGCTTAACGTATTCTTCTTTATTCTTCAGAACGGATTCGTATTCGAGACCTACCCGCTCGGCCCGCTCGGAATGCTCCTGCGCTTCCGATTCGGCGATGTAGCAAGCTTTAACCTGCGCGGCGAGATGCGCCTGAATATCTTCAATTCGCTTGACTTGCTCATCTTCCTGTTCACGCAGCACGCCAATGGTCAATCGCAACTGCTGTTCCTGCTCAGCCCGGACTTCTGCGTCTTCTTCGGCCAGGCGGCGACTCTCTTCCAGCTGCGGGATGCGTTCCTTGATTGCCTCGATGCGTGCCAGCGTCTCCTGTTCGGCGCGGCTCAGGGCATCGAGTTCTTCTTTGAGTCTGTCTTCCTTCTCCTGTTGCTGCTTGGCCTGGGCGAGCGTCAGTTGATGCGTCTTACGCTGCTCGACAAAAAGGGCCTCAACTTCAACAATTCGTTTCAGCAGGTCCTGCTCAGACTGACGGAGTGATTCAGTTTCAACTTTGATGGACTGCTCTTTACCGCGCAGCTCTTCGACCTTCGCCCGTTGCTCTTCGAGAATAGTTTGGGAATTGGCGAGTTGGGCGCGCACGTCTTCGAGACGCGCCAATTGTTGAGCTTCAGCCTGCCGTGCCGCATCCAGCTCAGTGTTGAGCGATCGCTCATCTCCGGCTCGTACTTCACCCTGAATTTCAAGTTGCTTGATCGCTTCTCTTAATTCGGTAAGCCGTTGTTCGCACTGTAGGACCGTTTGTTGTAAATCACTTTCTGATTGTTGCAGGCCCTGGATTTCTGTCTGAAGTGTCAGCTGCTTTTGGTTCAGACTTTCGATCTTCGCCTGGTGCTCTTGAATTTTGCCTTCGGCAAATTCAGATTCGGCGCGCAGGCTTTCAAGGTGTTTCAGCTGCTGCGTTTCAGCCGCGCGATTAGCTTCGATTTGCGACTTGATGGCATCTTCGGTGACGTGCCGTTGCTGGGCTTCCGCTTCGAGTCGCTTGCCGGTTTCTCTCAGCTCTGTCAGTCGCTGTTCCTGTTGTTGCGCAAACTGGACCGCTTCTGCCTCGGCGCGCAGATGCGCCTCTTCCTGCAATTTTAAAGCGGCGCGCGCAGCTTCGATTTGTTTCGCTTTTTCCTGTTGAGTGAGACGTAGCTCTTCGACTTGTGAGTTTATCTGTTGAGCTTCGCTGGAGATTCTTTGTAAGTCGGCTTCGGCCTGCGAGCGTTGCGCTTCGAACTCTGCATAACGTTGCGCTTCAGTGCGCACTCGCGCTTGAAACTCCGCTTCGAGTTTTTGGTTGGCCTCTTGCTGTTCGGCCAGGCGCTCTTCGGCCTCGGTGACGCGCTTTGCATGGGCCTCTTGTTGTTCGGCCAGACGTGCTTCTGCTTCGGCGACGCGCTTTAAGTGGTCCTCTTCCTGAGTCTGGAGCGACCCCAACTGAGCGGCCAGCGAATCCTGTTTGGCGATGAGCTCCTGAATCCGTTCGAAGGTCTGTTGCCGATTATCTTCTTTGGCGCGAATGTTGGCTTCAGTTTCCGCGATTTGTTGCGCAGAGGCTGCAGCTGACGACGTTAGCTGTTCGAGTTCGGCCGCGAGAGCTTTTTGCCGCTCGACCAGAGTCTGCAGCTTCGCTTCCGCCGCCTGCTTTGCTTCCTGCTGAACGCTTAACGCGCTTTCTGCTTCGGCAATGCGGGCCATTTGATCCGCTTCAGCGTTGCGCAGCGCTTCGGTTTCGGCCTGGAGTGCGACCAGCTTCTCAGCTCTTTGTTGCGCCGCGGCCTGCAATTCGGTTCGCAGCACAGTCAATTCGCTTTGACGCTTTTCCTCATGCTGAGCGCGTAGCTCCGCCTCGACCTTGGCCTTCAGATGGTTCTGTTCAGCAATTCGTAAGGCTTCTTCGATTTGCGCAATTCGCGCACGCAGTTGGTCTTCTTCAGCGTGCAAACTCCTAATCGACGCGTCCAGTTGTTCCTGCTTGCCGGCCAATTCGGATACACCGGCGGCCGCGATATCACGCGTTTCACCTTGCTTCCGAAGTTGAACCTTCAACTCCTCGATGCGCTGGTGATGCGACACTTCCTCAACTTGAAGCGTTTCAATTTCGCTGTTAATTCGTTGCTGGTCGGCGACCAGATTCAAAGCCTGCTGGGCCAGCTGCTCGCGAGTTTGAGTCAGTTCCGCTACCCGCGCATTAGCCTGTCTGATCTTCTCAGTCGCGAACTCGCCGTCTTTTTCTGAGGCGAAAATCTGCGATTGCAGTTCAGTTATCTTTTCGGACTGCTGTTGCAGAGCATCCGCTACACTCTGCAGTGAACCGTTCAGCTCTTGAACGCGCGCTTCGGACTCTCTGACCCGGGCGAAAGCCTCTTTCTCGGCTTTGGTAAGTACTTCGATTTCCTGTCTGAGCTGCTGTTCCTCTTCGCCGTGCCGTTTTGCTTCGGTCTCGGCGTGATGACGCGCTTCAAGTTGTGCGAGCAGCCGGGCTTCGGTCTGCTCGATTTGTCTTAACTGTTCCTGCTCGGCCTTTTTCAGGCCATCAATTTCTGCCAGAAGCCATTGCGCTCGTTCGGAACGTTGCTGCGCTTCTTCTTCAAACTGATGGCAAACCCGTTGCTGTTCATGAATTTCGGCTTCGGTGTCGGCAATCTGTTTTCTTAAATCCTGTTCGTCGCTGCGAAGCAGGTTCAAAGAAGCTTTCAGTTCTTCGGCCTCACGAGCATGACGGCGCGCGGATTCTCGCGCGTGATCTCGCAGAGCTTGCAGCTCTGCGAGTTGCTGTTCTTCCTCTTCGGCCCGCAGTTGTGCTTCAAGTTCCAATTGCCGCCGAGTCTCTTCAAAGACGCGTCGTTTCGCTTCCTCTTCAGCTCTTTTCCGAGAGGCTTCAACTTCAGCTCTTCGACGTTCGAGTTCAGCTTCAGCTCGTTTTAGTTCTTCCTCTTCCTTACGTAATTCATCAACCGGAGCGTATGAATGCTCCGAAGTTCGTGGCTTGGATCGGCGCTCGAGTAAGGTTTCGAGATCCGACGCCTCGCGGACAACTTCTTTTTTCGCTTCGGTCACACGTTCTCTTACCGGTCGGGACCTTTCCAGGGTGGGTTGTTTCTTTTTCGCGGCCGGAGCGTCTTTGAGAAAAGCCTCACGCGCTTGCGCCAAATGATCCAAATTACCGCTGGCCAGAGCGGCGAGCAGTCGATCTGCGATCATGCGCTGATTGGATGGATCCTTGGAATCAACGGCGTCGCCGTTCTTCCCTGTCAGGTTGCGCTTCTGGTCGGGGTCAGAGTTGGGGGGATGCGAAGAGGATTGCTCCATGTTGTTCTCCACTCCAGTGATCGGGGGCTCTGGAGCACGGCCTACGCCGTGAACTAATTTAAAAAGAAAATCTAACTGATGTTGTTTCGACCGTCGAAACTTTTGGGCAATTCTACGACTTTGGGGTCGTAGGAGCGAGGAGACGAGTGAATCGTCTAGTTAGTTATCCCGGTGGCGCTGCAACCCCGGGCAATCCGATTCTCGCAAATCGGAGGGTTTCAGGTCAATTGGTTTATTTGCCCACTAGAAAGTAAAGCGAATTTGGGCCTCAATCAGGCGATTAAATGGGGCTGAACCGCCACCGCCTCGACCACCGAAGCCGCCAAATCCTCCCGAACTGCTGTTGGATTGACCAAAAATCGAGGAGCTCAGGTTTCCCACGGGCCGGCCAAGATTTGCGTGATTCAGGACATTCTGGAAGTTAAAACTAACCGTCAAATTGTAGCGTTTGCCGGCTTCGCCGCCGCCAAAGCCGCCGCCTCCAAAACCACCGCGGCCACCGGCGCCGCCGCCGCCTCTTTGACCCCCGCCACCTGCGCCACCACCACCGCCGCGAGCGGCGGCCGCGCCAAATCCTCCGCGTCCTCCGGCGCCTCCTGGTTGTCCTTCTGCGTTGCCCTGGCCATTTTGCCGGCCGCGGTTTTGGGCCGCGGATTGGCGTTCACTGCCAAAACCGAAGGTCTTGCTCACACGAAGATTTGAAATGATCGCGCCTGGGCCTTGGCCGTAGTTACGCGGAATGAGTACCGCACCGGTGGCAGGGTTTGTATCGAAGGCACCGAATGGAGTGACTATGACTCCCGGCTTACTTAAGTCAGTTGCGAGCGCCGGCCGATCGGTAAACAGCACATCACCATTCAGGTCCCGGCCAATTGTGATGTTAAAGGGATTACCGGAAGTAACGATCAGCAGTGGGTTAAAGCTCAATCCCCATGGTGCTCTGAAACTACCGTTCAAGGTGAAGCGATGCCGAACATCATTGGAAGTGCGGCCATACTCCGATGAGAAATCATACGGATTGGCTGCGAAGGTGCCTGATCCGTCCGTGTCGCTGTTGGCTTTGCCGTAAGCGTAGTTGACGTTGAAGTTGATGTTGCGATTTACGCTGCCACCCAAAGTGAAGATCAAAAGATTCTGATCGAAAACACCTGTCGAGTCATATTCGAAATAGTTATTGACCCCAAGTGGACGCGTGCCGCTGCCCGGAACGTTAGGAATAAAAGTGCCCGGCAAAGGCGCGTTCAGCGCTCGCGCTCGTAACATATGCAGCGTTCGAGTTCGGCTGAAGGTCACACTGGTTCTGAAGTTGTGCGGCAGCGCGTGTTCAAGGCTGACGATCGTTTGAATTGAATAAGGCGCCTCGATATCGTCAGCTATCGAATAGATCGAAACCGGAGTCTTAAACGCTTCCAAATCGGCAACCGAGGGCACGTTTGGATAAGAGTTCAGGACGGCGAGATTCGTGACTGTGAACTGCTGTTGGTTAATGCCATTAAAACGAATCGTGTTGAGTGTCAGGTTCTCTCCGACCCGATCATAGAAGAAACCGAAGCCGGCGCGAATAGTAGTTTTGTGTTGGGCGGCCGAGCCGGGCGCCCAGGCAATACCGATTCGCGGAGCAAAGTTCAGATTGCTGTCAATGTTGCTTTGGTTTTCGTAACGCAGACCGGCGCTGATGGTGAGATTGGGCCGATACTTCCAGTCATCCTGCACAAAACCGCCAAAATCGAATTGGCTCACCTTGGCTTCGGGATTACCCGTCGTAATTGAGAACTGGGTCGCGCCACCACCGAGCAGTCGAATCTGGGTTCCGTTGAGTCCCTGTTGCAAACCCTCTTGAGTAAGTTGATAAGCCTCAATACTGGTCAAGCCCTCGGGATTAACCAAATTGCGCGTTCCTGAGAAGGTCCAGGTGCCGCCAAAGTTCTGCGGCGAGATACTGGTAATGCGGACCGTGCGCGCCCGCGCTCCGAACTTGACAGTATGAGCGCCCATCAACATCGACGTGATGTTCGTAATTTCAAATCGGTTCTGCTGGTTCGATGACAAACCAATCTGCGATCCGCCGCCGGTGAATGCTTCCTGAACGTTGACGGTCGGAATCGTGTTGTTGGCGGTGTCGCCGGTCGTTTGGTGATTGAACTGAAAACGAGTCTCGTTGACGGTCGTTTTGTTGAGGACCGCAGTTTCCGTAAAGCGCGCCGTTTGTTGAGTCGTGAAAGTCTTGTAAATCCGCGAAGGCAACGAGTAGGGCAAGCCCGGAATGATCAGGTTCTGTGTCTTCTCGTATTCGTATCGGGCAACCAAAGTGTTGTTCGGGTTAAGCTGATAATCGAGGCGCGGACTAATGTTCCAGTTTCTTCTGGGCGTGGGCACCGTCGCCGCAAACGGAACAATGTCGAAATTCGGATCCAGCACAGTCGCGTTGATGACCGCCCGGTCATCCGTGTCGCGTTTTTCGAAGTCGATAAAGAACGAAGCCTTCTTCTTAGTAATTGGTCCGCTGAGGTTGCCGCTGTAATTGCGCGACATGTAGGGAGCGCGCGTAGGAGCAAACGGATTGCGTGAATTCAAAGCTTGATTGTTGAAGTTAAAGGCGACCTGTCCACGGAACCGATCCGTTCCCGGCTTGGTCAGTATTTCAATCCTGCCTGATCCGGGGCGGTCGTACTCAGCTGAAAAGGGATTCGCATTGATTCGTACTTCACGAATTGACGACAGTGGCGGCATTCGTCCGCCGCTGAAGCCGTCGATGTAAATCTGACCGCCATTCGGGCCAGCTGCCGGGCCGGCCAACGCCTGCAAGGCGGCGACCAGATCGTCAGGATCGTCGGGCAACGATTCAAGATCGGTGCCTTTCATCACGATGGCCCCGACATTGTTTTCCGGATCTGTGTTGACGCCGGCAGTATCGGCAGAGACGGTGACCTTCTGCTGTTCGATGGTGACTTTTAGGATGACAGTAAGTTGGTCGGTGCGAGCGGCCGTCACTTCAACTTCGGCATTTTCATAAGACGCGAAACCAGCTGCGGTTACTTGCACAGAGTATTTGCCGGCTGCGAGCCCGGCTATCGAATAATTTCCATCGCCATTTGTGGTTGCAGTTTTGGCGACACCTTTCGCATCCGTAATAACGACGGACGCGCCGACGATCACACCGCCAAATTCGTCGCTTACCTGTCCCTTCAGGGTGGCCTTACCCTGCTGACCCATTGCCACAGCGGCACTTACCATCAGAGTCAGAAGCAAAATCGCACGTATCATTACTTAGTTTTCCTTAGATTATTGTTGCCGAAACGTCTCAGAGATTAAAGACGAGTTGAAATCGGATTTGGTTACAGAAGATCGGGCCTGTATTGGAGGTTAAAGGCTTCGCGGTCAATCACTTTGCACGACCGCAATTATTGGTGTCCCGGTAGCAGGTTGTGGATCAACCGGGTCAGTACCATTCGCGTAAGCGAATGGGCTCAGGAGGCTAGCCCGGAGTTAGAATTATCCCATCCGCTCACGCAGATGTACTGACCTAAAAAACCGGCTCAACGAAAGGCGACGTCTTTCGGGACCGTTCGCCAATTCGTTGAGCCGATCAACGGAGGCTGCCTCTAACCTCCGATGAATTTGTTTGCGCTTATTGCAGTGGCTGAGCGGGAGGTGGCATCGGTGGGCCCATCCGCTGCATCTCCTGCCGCCTCGCTGCGAATCGGGCCTTTTGTTCGCTCGTCAGCACGCCGACCATCTGTGACATCATGCGGGCGTGCGAAACTTCCAACTCAACCTGAATCTTCGCGCGCGCTTCTGCGGCGGCACGGACCGCGGCTTCATTAAATTCGCCGTTCATCAACTCGCGCTGGCTTTCGTGCAACGCTCGCATTTGATCCAGCAGCGCCCGATCGCTTTCACGGAAACTCTCGCCAATCTTTTGAATCGCGTTTCTTTGATCATCGGTCAGGTTTAGATACTGTCCGAATGGTCCGAACGGTCCAAAGTCTCCGCGCGGTGCGCCGGGTCCGCCTGGTCCGCCAGGCCCGAAACCTTGCGGGCCTCCTGGCCCGAAGGGCCCACGCGGCCCAAAACCATCGGGCGGGCCTCCAGGTCCGTCGGGTCCGCCACGAAAGGCGCCGGGCGGCGGTCCCGGCCGCGGGCCCTGTGGCTGTTGCGAAAACACCACGGCCGCAGCTGCCAGCAATATCGTCGCGCCGACGGCGCCCACGCTGATCTTTTTCAAATGAAGTTTCACGTTCGTTCTCCTTGGTCGAAGTATTGCGATTGCTTACGAGCAACGCGCTCAATCTCTTTGTGGAATTAGTCCTCGACGCGAAGGGTTTGTATGACAAACGCGAATGAAAAACTATTTTGGAGTGCGGCGACTCGTCGGCGCTTTCCGTTAGCACGAAAGCAAATATTGAAATCAGAAGCCAAAGCGGCGACGAGTCGCCGCACTCCAAATCAAGGCGCGACGTTGCTGATGGCCCCCAGGCTCTGATCTGATCGGTATTGCGCCAGGATCATTGCCCGCTGTTCCGGGGTGAGAACTTTGTAAAAATTCGCCTTCGCCCTGGCGATCGTGGCATTGATCTCAGCCATCACGAGTGCCTGTCGGTTTGAAAGATCTTTGAGTTTCGTTTCATTCAAGCCCCCACTGAAAGCCACAATCGACATCTGATTGTCCAGTTCCTCGAGTTGATCGAAGAGCGGCTCAGTCCGGTTAATGCTGGCGCTGGCAATGGTTACGATCGTGAACTTTTGAGCGGGCGTAAGGTTTAGCGAATTCGTGACCGGATCAAATAAGGAATGGAGCAAGTCTTCGTCGCCGATGTCACGATCGGATTGTGAGCCTCGCGAAACGCTATTCGCGGCCGTTTGATTCGTCCCCTGGGCCGAAGCTCCGGCAACAATCAAAAAGATAATCGCTGTGGCTAACAGAAAAGATGTGCGTATTTTCATTTCGTCTCCTTTTGAGTGACACGGAAGTCCCGCCCGCGAATTCAATCGTCCGATGCGGCTGTCGCCCATCACTTGATCACAATGCCGGTTGAAAATCGAAAGCCGTTTAAGGTGCGATCAGGAATTGCCGTCGAATTAACGATCCGTGCGCGCACAAAAATCGGGTTGTAATCAAACTGCATCAGGCGCCAGGCGAAGCGTCCGTTGATTTTGTAATCGACACCGCCGCCCAGGTTCAGCGCAAAACTCGTAGGGTTGTCCGTATACGACGTGGTAGTAAACGTTTCACTGAGGTTGCGCCGCGCAACTCCCGCCAATCCCTGAACGAAAGGCGTGAACTTGCTGCTGTTCAGAAAGCGAAACTGCGGCCCGCCCGTAATGTTGTAAAGCGAAGTTTTGGACTGGCCCGTGGTGGTGCCAAAGAAATCGTTGCGCGTGTCGAAGTGCGCTGAGAAGTCACCCGTGATGCCCAGCCGCTTCGTCAAATAACCCGTGCCGGCGACGTGAAATCCGTTCGCGCGAAAACGATTGTCGAGTGTCGTGGTTGTGCCGAGATCGGTGCTGCTAATGCCGGTATCGAAATTCTCGATTGAAAAACCGCCAAAGAACTCGGGCTTTTTGTCGCTTTGGGCGAACGATAAAGCAAAAGTGGAAAGAACTATGATTGCTGAGAAAGTAAGATACTTCATGAATACCCTCCTTGTTCTACGGTACGGACGACTCCGGCGTGCAAATAGTCGACGAACTTTGATTTTGCACAGCACGCCGGAGGCGTGCGTACCAAGTACCGGTACTTGCTGAATAAAAAGTTCAGCGTATGAACGATGATGTGCCGAACAATGCTAAGACGCTCGCGGCGTAATTCGTGACGCAAAGAGTCGGTCAATCGAGTGTGAAGTTTTGTGAAGATTTCAGATTGAGCAAATCGCGTATACGAAGAACCGGCCCCGGGCCAACTGCAGCGAGGTGCCTCTATCTCGCTGCGTCTCAAACCCGGAGCCGGTCCGCTTCAAAGAGAGAGGTTTTTCTCCCCACGTACCTCCCCTTTGAAATTCGAATTAGCGATGGGGCTATGGACGATCCGGCGGCGGGGGTTGCCCCTGCCGTTCGAACTGCTTCCGCCTGGCCGCAAGCTGCGCCTTCTGTTCCGGCGTTAGCAACGACGCAATTTGCGACATCATCCGGGCGCGGGAAACTTCCAACTCGATTTGGATTTTGGCTTTCGCTTCCGCCGCGGCGCGCACGGTTGCTTCATCGAACGAGTCGCCGATTGGATTAGGCTGGTTATCAATTAACGTCTTCAATTGCTGAAACAAAGCTCTATCGGCTTCATGAAAGCCGTCCTGAATGTTTTTGATCTGGGCTTTCTGATCGTCTGTCAGATTGAGATCCGGTCCGAACGGACCTAAGCCATCGCCCGGTCCCAGCCCGCCACGACCGCCACCCCGTGGCGGGCCCTGCGAAAACACAACCGATGCCGCAATCAGCAACGCGCCGGCCACCGCGACGCTAACGGCAAACTTCTGCCAACTTAATTTCACCTTGCCATTCCTCGTTTCGAATTCAGTTTGATTGACGCGAGCATCGCTTCAATCCGTTTGTGTCATTTAGTCAACGCTTTGACGCTGAACGTATGACGTCAAATGTGAAGACTTCGTGAAGCGCGTGCAAATAAATGCAAAGTTGTGTGCTGCGCGCGCATTCCGGCTTTCCGCAACGATTGGGCGCATCTAAGATGTCTTTGTTAAGGAGAGACTCCGCTCGTGCAAAAGATTCTGGTGGTGGATGACGACGTTGAACTTTGCGAGTTGGTTGCCGAGTACCTGGAACCCGATGGTTATCAGGTTGAGGCAGTCAACGACGGCAACGCGGGCGTAAAACGCGCGCTGTCAGGTGAGCATGCTCTGGTCGTTCTCGACTATATGTTGCCGGGTCTGAACGGTTTCGAAGTGCTGCGACAGGTGCGCGCTGCGTCGCGGGTCCCCATTGTGATGTTGACGGCGCGCGGAGATGACATGAATCGCATCGTCGGATTGCAAATCGGCGCCGACGATTATCTTCCCAAGCCATTCAATCCGCTTGAACTGGTGGCGCGGATCAATGCCGTGCTACGCCGGGCACAACCTCAAACTGACAAAGCAAAGGTTGAGGTGCTCCTTAACGGCGACATCGAAATGGACAATCGCACGCGTACAGTTCGCCGCGATTCACAAGCGATTGAATTGACGGTCGTTGAATATTCGTTGCTGGAAAAGTTCTTGCAGTCGCCGGGCCGTGTGATCACCCGCGAAGAGCTGGTCAAAGAGGTCCTGCACCGGGAGCTTTCTCCCTTTGATCGAAGCATAGACACTCATGTGAGTAATCTGCGCAAAAAGATCGGTCACGAAGTCAACGGTGCGGAGCGAATTAAAACGATTCGCGGAATTGGTTACATCTATGCGCCGGAAGATTCGTGAGATCGATTTGGAGTGCGCTGAATTGTCAGCGCTTGGGAAAACGGCGACAAGTCGCCGCACTCCAAAGATCTTTTGCAGTTTCTTATGAGAAGTCTTTTTCTCAGAATTCTTTTGTGGTTTGGGCTGGCGATGATCGCGGCGGCCGTGGCGTCGTTCGCTGTCGGCGTGATCGCTGAGCGCGAGGCCCGTGACGTTGCCCCACCGCATCTGGTCCAGGCGCTCGGCGTCTATTCGCAAACAGCTGTCGACATGATCGAGCGTGACGGTCCCGGCGCAGTCAATGCTTACTTTGATCGGATTGAAAAACTTTCCGGCATTCATGCTTTCCTGATCGACGAAAACGGTGCGGAAGTTTCCGGAGAGACGTTGCCGGCAGGGACGGCGGAATTGGTCGAGCGCGCCAGAAAGAAAGAAGGCTTAGTTAATGACCTCACGCGTAAGGTCCCGCTAAATGCCGTCGCTGCGAGATCACCGAGAGGCGCGGTTTACGTGCTGGTGGCTGAAGATCCGGCGTTTCGTCGCGGGCGATTCGGAATTTCCGGTCCCGGCTTTCGCTTCAACCTGTTTGCGATTACCCGGAACCTGCTGCCGATTTTGCTGATCGGCGGTCTGTTTTGTTATTGGTTGGCAAAGTATCTCTCCACTCCGATGGAGCAGCTTCGCGGTGTGGCGCAGGAATTGTCGGAAGGCAAACTCAATGCGCGCGTCGACAACAAATTGCTCAGACGACGTGATGAGATCGGCGATCTGGGCCGTGACTTTAACCTGATGGCCAGCCGCATAGAGTCCCTGGTCGGAGCCCAGAGACGTCTGCTCGGAGATATCTCGCACGAACTGCGTTCGCCTTTAGCTCGTCAGGGCGTGGCCCTTGGCTTGGCCCGCCGGAAAGCAGGACCGGAAGCTGCCGGCGCGCTCGATCGGATTGAGCGTGAAGGCGAGCGCCTGAATGAAATGATTGGTCAACTGCTGACTCTGACCCAGTTAGAGAGCGGAATTCACGCGCTGGAAAATGCGAAGATCGATCTGACGGCGTTGTTGCGCGACATTGCCGACGATGCCGACTTTGAAGCACGTGATCGTAATCGCTCGGTGCAGATTGTTAGCGACGAGCCAACTTCGATCAAGGGTGCGCCGGAAATGATTCGCAGTGCGATCGAAAATGTTCTGCGCAATGCCGTGCGGCATACGGCCGAAGGATCAGCCGTCGAAGTTTCACTTTCATCCGACTCCATCAACGGCAATGGCGCGGCGTTAGTTAAGGTGCGCGATCATGGCCAGGGCGTTCCCGAAGAAGCCGTCGAGGAGATCTTTCGACCCTTCTATCGTGTCGAGCCCGATCGCGATCGTAAGACCGGCGGTGTAGGTCTGGGATTGTCGATCGCCGCGCGCGCAGTGCGTTTACATGAAGGCCAAATCAAAGCTTTCAACGCGAAGGATGGTGGACTGGTGGTGGAGATTCGACTGCCGGCGACCCGTGCTTGAGCAATACGATTCAAGTGGCACAGACTTCAGGAAGCTCTGATAAAGTGACCCAAGCTGGCATCAGACCTTGCGTCCCTGCGCTTCCGCTTGCGCAAGTCCCGTAGGGACGAAATATTTATGGAAACGGCGCGAGCTGTGAATTCCAGCCCATTTATGGGCGAAACGTCTATGTCGCTCCTAAAGGAGCTTTGGGGTTCCAGTCCACTCACCCTGCCATAAATATTTCGTCCCTACGGGACTGCAAGAGTGCATTGGCGAGCGTCGCCACTTAATCAGAGGCTCCTTCAGTCTGGGGAACCCGTTGTGGGAGGGTCGAACCACAGCTAAAATCTGTGCCACAAGACTGATCTCGTTCGTGAGAGCACATGCTGAAGGCGTTGAGATAGTTGATCATTATTAGGAGTTGACGACATGGGACGTAAGCTAAAACCAATCTCGCCGGGCGAAATTCTACTTGAAGAATTTCTGAAGCCACTCGGAATTAGTCAGAGCAGGTTGGCCCGTGATCTCAAGGTTCCGTTTGGACGCGTCAATGACATTGTTCAAGGGAAGCGTGCAATCACTCCCCATATAGCGTTAAGGCTAGCCGTATACTTCAACATAACCCCAGAGTTCTGGGTAAATCTCCAGAGTCACTACGACCTCAAACTCGCCAAACAGAATCTGCTGCCAAAAATCGAACGAAGTGTGCAGTGTACGGAAACGAAAGCTGCTTGAGCAAACCTATGGACACAACTCCTAAACTTCCAGATTGGATTCGGGACTTCCCGGAGAACAAATCAGTACCACGCACTTTCAAGAACATATACGAACTGCTTCCGAACGAGACGAAACTCTACGGGACGGAATCTCTTGTTGACCAGAATGGTGCACCTGAACTGACGTGGAAGTATGGATACTGGAAAACAGCCGAACTGTTTCTGCTTGCTCAAGATGCGTCCAACGTGGAGCTTATTGAGCAACGACGTGATGGCGATACCCAGCACGGTATCAGGCCGCATCCCGATCCATTCTGCGCCTGGGATTGGCGATGCGATAAGAGTGGCTCGCCGCAACGTGATGGTAATGAAACGAATCGAAATCTTCACTGGCTCGCTCGCCAAATTGATTGTAGAAAACTTTACGGAAGCGCATTCGTGGGTTTGCTGAAGTACGGTGCGCGCGGAGACTCTCCACCGAAAGGGCAAGGTGTGAAAGAGTACAAGCGCAGAGTCCTAGAGTGGGTCATTGATCCGAACCAAACGCCTAAGCTTCGAGCCATTGCGTGTCTCGGCGTTCAAGCTCGTGACTTAGTGTGCGATGTGCTTCTCGACAGTATCCAATCAGCGCGCCTTAAACAAGGAGTCGGATCTGCCGTTCGTATTGGCGATCGTTACATTATTCATTTAATGCATCCGGGACGGCGCAATCTAGGTAAGGGCGGGTGTGGCCCAAGAGCTTGGGTGCACTGGCAGAAGTTAGCACGCGCCTGCGATTTCCGAATCTTGCCTGAGCCGTGGGAATGGGCTAGGCCTTGAACTTTATTAGTCTTCTTCCTCGCCGCGAATCCGTCCTTCATCTCTCGCCTGCTGCACAATCTTCGTGGCTAGCTGTCCCGGGACCGGGTCGTAGTGCGAGAACTGCATGTGGAACGAACCGCGCGCGGCCGTGATCGAGTTCAGCGTCGATTGATAGTTGAGCATCTCTGACATGGGGACCTGCGCCTTGATCAATTGGTTCTTGCCCCAGGTGTCCATGCCTTGCACGCGGCCTCGACGCGAATTCAGATCGCCCATGATGTCGCCGCTGCATTCCTGTGGCGCGGTAATCTCAACATCCATGATGGGCTCGAGCAGCGTCGGCTTCACTTTTTCCATCGCGTTACGGAAAGCTTTGCGGCCCGCAGCGCGGAAACTGTGTTCGTCGGAATCGACGTTGTGATACGAACCATCGATTAGCTGGACTTTGAAATCGACCAGAGGGTACCCGGCGATGGCGCCCTGCGACGCGGCTTCGATGATTCCTTTCTCAATGGCCGGCCGAAACTGTTGGGGCACTGAACCGCCGAAGATCTTGTCTTCGAAAATAAAGCCACCGCCACGCGGCAGAGGCTCAAACACGCACTTGCAATCTCCGAATTGGCCGCGGCCGCCGGTCTGTTTCTTGTGACGGCCCTGCACCTCAGCGCGCTGCGTGATGGTTTCCTTGTAAGGCACCTTCGGCGGATGCAGCATCACTTCAACGTTGTAGCGCTTCTTTAATTTGTCAACGATGGTTTCGACGTGGACCTGGCCTGATCCCGCCAGCAGGAATTCTTTCGTCTGCGCATCACGGGTGAACGACAGCGCCGGATCTTCTTCAAGGATCTTGTGGATCGCGACGCTGATTTTTTCCTCATCCTGACGCGACTTTGGTTCGATAGCGAAGGCAATGGCCGCTTCCGGATATTCAACCGGATCGTAAATAATTGGATGGGCCTTGTCGCAAAGCGTGTCTCCGGTTTGCGTTTCTTTCAATTTAACGCAGGCGATAATGTCGCCGGCGTTCGCCTCAGGAATTTTGTCGAGCTGCTTGCCTTGCATTGTGTGCAGCGCGCCGAGTCGTTCAGTCGTGCTGCGCGACGAGTTGTAAACTGTCGCGTCCGTGCCGACTTTGCCGCTGAAGATTTTGAAGACGTTGATGCGGCCGGCGAACGGATCGGCGATTGTGCGAAAGCAACAGGCCGACAACGGTTCACTCGCAGAATACTTCCGCGATTCCGCCTCGCCTTTTTCGTTCTTGCCATGTTCGGCTTCGTGATGCGCCGGGTCAGGTGCGAATTCGATGATGTGATCGAGCAAAGTTGAAAGTCCCGCCAGCGTCGTCGTGGAAACCGCGTACACCGGGCAGAGCTTACTGGCGGCAATGGCTTTGCCGATATTCGGCAACACGTCGGAATCTTCCAGCGTGCCTTGATCGAAATACTTCTCCATCAGAGCGTCATCCGATTCTGCGACCAACTCGATGATTCGCTCGCGAGTCTTATCGACGACGTCACGGCCGGCCTCGGGGATGGGAATCTCTTTGGCTTTGCCATTCTCATCGAACTCGTAGGCTTTCATGTGCACGACATCGACGACGCCTTTGAAATTGTGTTCCTTTCCGATGGGCAGGGTGAAGGGAACGATTGCTCGTTTGAAAACGTTGTGCGCGCTATCGAGCGCGATGCCAATGTCCGAATGCTCCTTATCTAATTTTGTCACCACCATCAGGCGCGGCAGCATGAACTCATTCGCATAATTCCAAACCTTCTCAGTCTGCACCTCGACACCTTTGACGCCATCGACCACCACCATGCCGCAATCCGCAACTCGGCAAGCCGGTCGCGCGTGCGAAACAAACGCCGCATAGCCGGGGGTGTCGATTAGATTTACCTTGTTATCCTTGTGTTCGAGGTGAGCGAGCGCGGTATTGAGCGTGATTTTGCGGGCGATTGAATCTTCGTCGTAGTCGGTCGTGGTGGTGCCCTCATCGACCTTGCCCCAGCGGGGCGTGGCGCCTGCGACGTAGAGAAGGGAACTAATCAGTTGCGTCTTCCCTGCGTCGCCGTGTCCAATGACCGCAAGGTTGCGAATAGCTTCGGTGGCGTAGACTTTCATAAGAGCGAAAGAGTCCTTTCAGAGATCGAAATTCGGTGACAGACATCCCACGGTTTCACTGCGAATGAAAAGGCTGGATGTGACTGCGGATTGAGGTGTAATTTAGCTGAGCGGCGATCGGAATGGCAAGCGGGTCCGGGATGTATCGTTGCATATTTATTAACCGTCAATTCCTTTTCTCCAAAGCTCGGTGGGTGTATAAACCTCTAATTCAGACTCTTGAAAGGAAGCTTCGATGTCCCAGTGGTTAATTCAATTTTGGAAGGCGAATAGCGGGGCGATTCTGATCTCGTTAGCTACTGGCTTCCTGTTCTTTGTGCTGGGGCCCCTCGGATTATGGTTCTCAGGGAGACGGATCCGGACCGAGCGTAGGCGCAGGGCGAGTGAGGCCTTGCTCGACCTAATTGAAGACATGCTTGTCAGCGGTGAGACGATTACTCCATCAAAACTGGCAACGCTATTTCGCGCTGTGGAACGTGACGCTGACGTTGTTTTAGAAGGTTTCTACGACGCAGAGACCTTATTCGAAGATTTGACTCTCCGCTTTGTCAAGAGTCGACATTTGGACGCAACCCAGAAGAACAAGTATTCCGAAGAGATTAAGCGCATCTCCGATGAAATTGCCGCTTCTTCGGAAGAACCCACCGAACGACAGATTCCCCGCGCCCACGCTAGGATTGTTGAGGACTTAAGACAGGCACTAGGTAACAATGACATCGGAAAAGCAAACAATCTGACAGATGAATTGGAAAGACGCTTGCTCGAATCGCAATCACAAGATGGCTTCCGAAGTCCGTTTAGGTTTTATGTTGGCCTTATTAAGGATCATCCTGTTATCGCAATAGCGACCGCGCTTCTCGTTATCATCTTCTATATATTTTTTGTTGCTTATTTAATTAAGGAAAGAAAAACTCGTCAACTGCAATCAATTCAAACCGTGACGTCCAGCGCACATTTGCCGATCCCAAAAGAGAGAGAGCAAATGGTTAAGATGTCTCAATCGGGAGTTAATGGAGCTTCTCTCATCACACTCAGCCGTCCCAACATTGGCCTTCCCTCACGGTCGGGCTTCTGACACACGCGCTGCGTATCGCTCTCACGGCACAACCCAAACGCAACCTCGCGCATCTTAAAACTGACCCAGACAAATCATTGAAAGGGTTACCAGCGATAGAATTTCGTTGGTTAGAAGGTGTCAAATATGTTTAGAAAGATTTCGGCGTTCCTAATCGCAACACTCTTTGTGGCCGTTAGTTTAAGCACGACCGCAAATGCGAACGCCAGGACAAATGAAACAAGCGAGTCGGTACGGAATCCAATTAATATTGCGATTCTGATTCAGGATGATTTGATTTCTCGTGTAGGCAACGAACTGCGCGTCACCAAAGATTTTATTCGCGCGCTGCCGCCAGGTTCACGCGTGATGGTTGGTTATATCACTACCGGAACGCTGCAGGTGCGCCAGCCGTTTACTACTGATCTCAATCGCGCGGCCAACTCGCTGCGCATCCCCATCGCCAGCACTTCAGCATCGCCTTACAATCCATATGTGGAAGTGATTGAAGCGATGAAGAAGTTTGACTCGAGTTGGAGAGGCCAGAAGTCTGTGCTCTTGATTTCTGACGGCCTGGATACTTCAAACGGGTTCGATGCAACGGCGGCCGGTCACACGCTCGCTATCGATCGCACAATCAGCGAAGCCAACCGCCGGGACATCTCGATCTACTCGTTCTATGCTCCGTCCGTCGGGTTGACGAGTTACAACCACCTGGCCGCGAGTTATGGTCAAAGCTCTCTGAATCGCGTGTCGCACGACACGGGCGGCAAGGCCTTCTTCCAGGGCACCACGAGTTTCGTGACATTCGATTCTTATTTCGACCGTTTGAGACGAGAACTGAATAAGGTTTCGTAAATCTCCAAAGCATTCGAGCAAACAGACGCCGCGGCGAGACAATCCCGCGGCGTTTTTGTGTCCGAACCGGGAGCGGTAGCGACCGGATCAGGCGACACAAGGTTAAGTGGGGAATGTCTGATTGCGTACCGATCCGGTCGCTACCGCTCCCGGTTCTGACACAAAAGTCTGGCCTTGCGGTCCGCTGAGTGGTAAATTATGGCCGTCACACAGGCCGATTTGCCTTTACTGTTGGCCACAGTCATGACCGCCAGGAAACCCTCAATCGCTTCATTGATCCACGTGGACTTCTCGTCCGCGCTTTGCCCGAATTTCTCTTCCGACAATGACCGAAAATAAAGGCCGCGAATTTTGCCTGATCGTGGAAGGCGCCTACTTGACTGAAGGCGAAGCCGAACATGCTTTGCGCGATCCGTTCATCGAAGACTGGGTTGAGCAACACGGCAACTTTAAGATTCACAACATGGATGATATCCAGGTGACGCCGGGCGTAACGCTTGGTTCACTGGGTGTCTACATGATTGATGAGCGGATCTTTGAAATTGCCAGCGACGATCCCAATCATCCTTTGACGGAACACAAAGCCAAAGGTGTCGCCGAGGCCCTGCGGCGTCAGGACATGTTTGATGAAGTAAACGTAGAGGCGCGCGAGGAAGAGTCTTGACCTGGAGTTGGGATCCGGATAGCTGGAAAAAATCGACCAGGATCCTCGTGTTGCTGGCGACGATCTGGCCGGTCATTTACATGGTGCTGTTCTTTGCGATCGTTTTCACCATGCTGGCGCTGACTTCGTCGTCCCGAATTTCAGGAGCCAACTGCAGATCTATAGACGTTCTCGAGCTCGATCAGAAAATTCAAGCTGGAGAGATCAAGCAGCTTACCTTACGCGACAATACCTTCGTCGCGATCACCTGGAAAGACGATTGCCAATACGAGGTTTTCGTTAAGAACGAAAGTTCACGCGAACAGATTCTGAAACACGCGCGCGAGTTGGTTGATAACAAGCCGCGCGTCGAACGGGTCGATGAGGGAGCCTCTCAACCACGAATAAACCCTCCGGCTTTTGCTCCGGCAGCGGCTGTTGGGTTTTTCGCGTTTATGGCCCTTCATCTCGGAACGATATTTGTCATGACGGCCCAGATGCCTTTTTACATCGTGCTCGCGGTTAAGAACGATCGACTTGATCAAACCAGGAAGATAATTTGGGTTGTGCTGTTTGCGGTAGTGTCGTTGTTTGCCGCTCCGGTTTATTGGTACCTGTACATTTGGCGTAAGATTGATCCGCCAACCGCTGCAGTTTAAGAAGTGTGATGACATCGGATGCTCACAATCGAACTTTTCTCGACGGCCGCGTGACGGTCGTCGTTGGCGACATCACGAAGCAGGATGTCGAAGCGATCGTTAATGCCGCGAACTCGTCGCTGCTCGGCGGCGGCGGAGTTGACGGTGCGATTCATCGCGCGGGCGGGCCGGAAATTCTCGAAGCGTGTCGCGAAATTCGGCGCACGCGTTTTCCGGAAGGCCTGCCCACCGGCGAAGCGGTGATCACGACGGGCGGCAAGCTCTCCGCACTTTATGTGATTCATACGGTCGGGCCCATTTTCGGTGAAGATCATGAGAGGGAAGCCGAGCTGCTGGCGAACTGTTATCACAATTCACTGACGCTGGCTGTAGAAAAGAATCTGACGTCGGTTGCTTTTCCTTCGATTTCAACCGGTGTCTACAGATTTCCACGCCCGGAAGCGGCGGAGATCTCATCGCGCACGATCGAGAATTTTCTCGGCACTGATCGCCAATTGAAGGAAGTGCGGCTGGTTTTCTTTCAGGCACAGGACGCGGAAGTGTTCTTAGCGAATCAGAAGTTTAGTGAGTAGCGGTACGCACGCCTCCGGCGTGCTTAATCCAGTAGCTTTGAGGCACGCCAGAGGCGTGCGTACCGGCACGCCGTTGACGAGAGCGGCAACTTTCTGCAAAATCACTCATTCTTCGGGGCGGCGCTGGCCGCCTTACTTTTGTCTTAAGCCCGGAATCAATGACCCCTGACATCGAAAACGAAACTAAAACCGAAAACGACCTGACCAGTCGCGAACTGCCGCCCACTCTGAAGGCACTCAAGGATTTGTCCTGGAATTACTGGTGGAGCTGGGCGCCGGACGGCTCAGAAGTGTTTCGCGACCTCGACGGGAATCTCTGGCAGCAGTGCGAACAAAATCCGCGCCTGCTCTTAACTCAAATCTCCGATTTGCGTGTGACCCAGATGGCCGCGGACCCTTCGTTTGCTGACCGGGTGCGCACCTTGCACGAGCGTTTCACCAAATACATGAACGACCGGCTGCCCTGGCCCAAGCTCAGGCTGTCGACGCAAATCACATCTGAAAATCCGATCGCATATTTCTGCGCTGAGTTTGGCGTGCACAATTCGTTGCCGCTTTACTCCGGCGGCCTCGGGATTCTGGCCGGCGATCATCTGAAATCGGCGAGCGACCTGAACGTGCCGCTGGTCGCAATCGGTTTGTTCTATCGCTTTGGATATTTTCGTCAGCGCCTGCGTGGTGACGATTGGCAGGAAGAACAGTATCGCGAAAACCACTCAGACGAATTGGCTTTGAATCGAGTCGATGATGCCGAAGGCCAACCGTTATTGATCGAGGTAGCCATGCGCGGGCGCACCGTGTATGCCCAGGTTTGGCGCGCTGACGTCGGTCACGTGCCGCTTTATCTTCTGGACACGAATGTTCCCGAGAACGAACTGGTTGATCGACTGGTGACTGGCCATCTCTACGGCGGTGATCGCGAGACACGTCTGGTGCAGGAAATGATGTTGGGTATTGGCGGGGTGCGGCTGCTGGAAAAACTCGGCATTGACCCGGCGGTATTTCATCTCAATGAAGGTCACTCGGCGTTTCTCACTCTGGAGCTGGCGCGTCTCACGATTGAAACCGAGGGGCTGGGCTTTGCCGAAGCGGCGAAGCGCGTGCGCGAGCGTTGCGTGTTCACCACCCACACGCCTGTGGCTGCCGGGCATGATGAGTTCGAAGCATCGTTGGTTGAAAAAGGATTTGGCGATTGGCCCTCAACGGCGCTGGGATTGTCGCAGGAAGAATTTCTGAAGTTGGGACGCGTGAATGGCGATTCGCAAGAATCGTTTGGCCTGACGCCGCTGGCTTTGCATATGTGTCGCTCGACCAACGGGGTCAGCGTCAAGCATGGCGAGGTGTCGCGCGAGCTCTGGCACAAAATGTGGCCGGCGAAATCTCTCGAAGAGGTCCCCATCACCTCGGTTACCAACGGGGTTCATCCGGCCACCTGGGTCGCGCCGGTTCTGCGCCGGTTGTACGAGCGAGGCGTGGGCGATGACTGGATTGCCAGATGTCGTGATGCGGGTGTCTGGGCCTATGGCATCGAAAAAATTTCCGATGAAGATTTGTGGCGAGCTCATGGACTCTTGAAACAACGCCTGGTCGCGTTTGTCCGGGATCATTGTTTTGATGCCCGGCTGGCGCGAGGTGACAGCGAGGAGCACATCGAAGCGGCCCGCACGATGTTCGATCCGAACATTCTCACCATCGGCTTTGCGCGAAGGGTGGCGGGATACAAACGCTGGGATCTTCTGCTCAGCGATCCGAAGCGTCTGGAAGAGCTGATCAATAATTCCGAGCAGCCGATTCAGTTTGTGTTTGCCGGCAAGGCGCACCCACAGGATCAGGGAGCGAAATTGATCCTGCAAAAGCTCATCGAGTGGCAGCGTGATCCGTCCGTCAGGCAGCGGGTGGCGTTCATCGAAGATTACGATCAGGAAATTGCGCGACAACTGGTCCAGGGCGTCGATGTCTGGATGAATGTACCGCGACGTCCGCAGGAAGCCTCAGGCACCAGCGGTCAAAAAGTCGCAATCAATGGCGGGCTGAATTTCTCGGTGCTCGACGGGTGGTGGATTGAAGGATACGAGAGCGACAACGGTTTTGCGATTGGGGGCCTGAACCAGTTGCCGGACGCCGAGGTTGATCGACTCGATGCGGAATCGATGTATCGCGTGTTGTCCGAAGAAGTGATTCCGACTTTCTACGAGCGCGATGCTGAGGGAATTCCGCGGCGTTGGATTGCCATGATGAAACGCTCGATCGAAATCCTGGTGCCGCGATTCAGCAGCGATCGAATGGTGGCCGAATATGTCGAGCGAATCTATTGACCACACCGACTCAACTCTTCCTGATAAATTTCCCTGGCGGCTCTTCTGGCTGCTCCTGTTTGCGGCAATCGCCGGCGTGGGCGCCGCGATTCCGCTCGTCCTCGAAATCTTTCGGCCGTTAATAACGAATAGCGCACAGCCCCTTCCTTTCCCGCTTCCATTCATTATCTTAATTGGTATCGCGCAGAACCTGACTCTGCTTATCGTGGCGATTGGGGTGGGCCTCTTCGCAGCGCGAAAGCTGGGCCTTGGTGCGCCTTTGCTCCAAGCCTGGCTGTATGGCCGGCGGCCCACGCAAAGCGTGCGTGGATCTGTGGGTTGGGGCGTTTTAGTGGGAGTCGCGGTGGGCGCGGTGGTGGTGGTTCCGTTGTTGATTACGGCTTCACACTTTCCGGGACTGCCGCTGGCAAGCGCGACGCGGGCCGCTTTGTGGAAACGAGTCATCGCCGGTTTCTATGGTGGCATTGTCGAAGAAATCCTGACGCGATTGTTTCTGCTCAGTTTGTTCGCGTGGTTGGGAACCAAAGTTTTTCAGCGGCACGCGACCCATTTGTCAGCGAGAGTTTTCTGGATCGCCAACGTAGTTGTGGCGATTCTATTCGGTCTTGGTCATTTGCCGTCAGCTTCGCTGGTCATGCAAATCACGCCCGCGGTTGTCGCCATCGCCCTGATACTGAACGGCATTCCGGCCCTGAGTTTTGGTTATCTTTACTGGCGCAGAGGTTTGGAGTCCGCGATGATTGCGCACTTTTGCGCCGATTTGGTGGTGTGGGCGATTGGGCCGGCTTTGTTGCACTGAGGTCAGTCCCACCTGCGTAAGCGGATCGGATCAGGAAGCCTCCTGATCCGATCCGCTTACGCGGATGGTACTGACTCCAGCCTGCGCGGGGCGACTTCGGCGCTTACGCAGATGGTACTGACTTTACCTTCGTTGTAAACTATCCCACGCATGAAGCACTGCACTACCTGTAACGAAAAATTCGACGATGCCATAAGCTTTTGCCCGAATGACGGTGAAGTCCTCGAGGAGGATTCGGGCTCTCTCGTCGGCAAAGCGCTCGATGGGCAGTATCAAATCGAAGCCTTGCTCGGCAAAGGCGGCATGGGCGCGGTTTATCGCGCGCGCCACATCCTGCTGGGTGATCGCGTGGCCATCAAAGTTCTGCCGCCGGAGATGCGCAGCAACGCCGAGTGGCTGCGCCGGTTCCAGCGCGAAGGCCAGGCCGCCCGCCGTTTTCGTCATCCCAACGCAGTTACGGTTTACGATCTCCGCACGTCCAGCGACGGCACCATCTATCTCGTGATGGAATACGTCGAGGGTAATACGCTCGACGTTGAATTGCGGAACCGCGGAAAATTTTCTCCGGCCGAAGCCGTTGCCGTGCTGCGTCCGATTATGAGTGTACTCAACGCGGCGCATGCCATGGGCGTCGTGCATCGCGATCTCAAACCTGAAAACATCATGATCGGTAAGCCCTCCACCGGGGGCGAGCCGGTAGTGAAGCTGCTCGACCTGGGCATTGCCAAATTGCGCGAGGTCGCCGGCGCAGAGAAAACCGGCAGCACTAATCTGACGGTCGCGGGCCAGATGCTGGGCACGCCGTATTACATGTCACCCGAACAGTGGGGCGAGCTACCACACGATGGCAATTCTGAAATTGACGGTCGCGCGGACATTTACAGTCTCGGTTGTGTGTTCTATGAAATCATCGCCGCTAAACGTCCTTTCGACGGTCTGACACTCGCCGAGTTGCGCCGCCAGCATGTCAGTATTAATCCTGCACCGTTGCACGAAGCTGCGCCGAGCGTTCCGCAGGGTTTCAGCCAGGTGATCGCGCGGTCATTCGCGAAGGATCGAGATCAAAGGCAATCGACTGCCGGAGAGTTGGAGCAGGAGTTAACTGCGGCCCTCTCCGCGGAAGGGATTTCGTCGACGCCCTCGCTTTCGGCCATGCCGTCCGAATCATCCGGCAGCGTCTCGACGGGCGTAGTGACTTCACCGCATCAAACCGCGGCGACGATGGTGACCGGAGTTGATCAAGGTTCGTCCGACATACCCAGTCAGGCCGCGACCATGCCGACCGTCATCGCGCAACCGAAGCCGCCGGCTAGTCCAACCATCGCAAGCGGGATTGCGATGCAGCCACCGCCAGCTGCGAGTGTATCGCCGCCGCCCGTCGCGGCTGCGGTCGCGCCGCCGAAGAAAAGTTCTGCTCTGCTCATCGCGGGCGTTGGGTTGGTGGTGCTGCTGTTGATTGCCGGTATCGGTGGCTTCTTCGTAATGAACACGATGATGAAGAAATCCGACGCGAACACCGCGAAAACGGATACGCCGACAAACACGAGCGCCGCGGACCTTGCTGCTGGTCACGAAGCCGGACGTTATTGGCTGCAATTGAATTCAGAAGACAAATCAGATGATGTGCGCGCCGGCGACACGTTAACGTTGACCTCCGGCCAGCAGTTCAAGCTTCACTTTTCGCCGAGCGAGAACGGCTACCTCTATATCCTGGGCCCGGGAAATAACAACGCGCTGACGACTTTTCTTACCGATAAGCCGGACAAGGATTTTGGCGTCACCACTAATGAAGTCAAGAGCGGTGAAGACTTTACGTTTCCGGCGGACAGCAGCAAGGAAGAGAGTTGGATGAACCTCGATAAGAGCCCCGGAACCGACGAGTTTACGATGATTTTCTCGCCCTCAAAGTTAACAACCCCCGCTTTTCTTAACAAAGCAGCCCTTCACGAATTAACCGAATCCGAGCAAAAAGAGCTTGAGGATCTCGTCAATGAATCGAAGGCGAACCTGCTCGGTACGGAAGTCATCAAAACCGGCTCGTCGCCATTCGTGTCGGTGAAGGTTCCGCAAACGGCCACCGAGGGCGCCCCAGTGATTTTCAAAATAAGAATTGATCACCAATGATGCAGTTTAGAGTTCAAGCTTTAGCTGGTGCCGACAAAATGGCAGCCTAAAGGCTTGAACTCTGAACCGTGTGATTTCAAACTGGATCACTTACGGGAGTTTTAGGTTTTCAGAGTATTAGGTTAGTAGTGAGAGGAAGGTAGGAAATGTCGAGGCTAATCATTTTAGCGATCGTGTTGTTGTCAGCGGCTTCCGGAATATTTCTGGCCAGCGCACAACAGTCCGACGAAGAAGTTCGCGGCGCTTTTCTGAGCTCGCGTCCGAAGACGACCAACTCGAATGCGCCGGCCACGCGGAGGCGGAGGCCGCCGCAGCGCCAGACCAATACGTCTTCGAATGTGGCGAAGAATGCCAACACGACGGCAAAGAACGCGAACACCAGCATCAGTTTCGCGAATGCCAATTCGAATCGTTTACCGATGTCGGCGATTGCACTGGGCTACACCATTTTCATGCGCGACATGAACGGCCGTGCCGTGCGCGTCGATCCCACGCGCGAATTTCATAATGGCGATGCCATCCGCCTTTCGCTGGAACCGAACGTCGATGGTTATGTTTATGTTTTCCACACTGAGAACGATGGCCTGCCCGAGATGATTTATCCGGACGCCAGGCTCGAGGGTGGAGAGAATTGGATCGAAGCGCACGTGCCCGTCGATATCCCTTCGACGCTGGAAGCCGACGAACGTCTGCGTTGGTTCCAGTTCTACGGTAACGCTGGCACCGAGCGACTTTACGTGGTTGTGACGCGCGACCCGCTGCCGGAAGTACCTATCGGCGAGAATCTGATGAAATACTGCGCAGCGAACAAAGACAAATGCCCATGGAAGCCGCCGGTTGAGGCATGGGCGCAAATTCAGTTGGCTTCCAAAGCCGAAGTGAGAGTGGTCACCAGCAAAACTTCCGGCCAGCCAGAAACTCAAAAGGAACAGGTTGCGACGACTCGTGGTTTAGGTTTGGATCAAACCGCGCCGCAACCTTCGGTGATTCGCATGAGCGCAGCGACGAACGCGCCAGTACTGGTGACGATTTTGGATTTAGTTCATAAGTAAATTTGGAGTGCGCCGCGGCGCGCGGCGCTTTGGATCCAAAATACAACCAAAGCGGCCTCGCGCTGCGCTTGCCGCTGCACTCCAAATCGGAGTATTCAAGTGAAAAGATCTTCCTTCTACAAATATTTCGCGCCGGCGGCGCTGCTGTTTGGGCTAGTCGCCGCCGGTTTGGTTTTCACCTCCGCCAGCAAGGCACACGTTTCTACTGATTCAACAGTTGCTCCGCCGCTGCAGAGCGATCCTGCGACATCACTGGCTCGCGGCCGCGTGTTACTGAAACAGGGCCACGCCGATCAGGCTCTGCCTTTACTCGAATCGGCACTGAAAGACTTTACGCAATCCAACAACGCGCGCGGAATTGCGGCCTCGGAAGATGCACTGGGCGATCTATACCTGGTCCAGGGTCAGTACAAAGTCGCGCTCGATCATTATCAAAAAGCCTATCAAGCTTTCGCGTCGGGGCGCGGCAGCGACGCCGCGAACCAGGCGGGCGCCAATACCGGATCGTCGACTGCTTCGGCCGCCACACAGACTGCCGGGACGGCGGCTGCTGATAATGGCTTCAACGCCAATCTGATGTTGGCAAAAATTGGTGACACGAATTACCGCCTCGGCCGCCTGCAGGAAGCTGCGTCGGCTTACCTGACGATGTCGGTGAAGAAACCTGAGAGCACGGCTGCTAAGGTCGGCAGGCACATCGGACTCGGATCGATTATGAGCGGAACGATCGCAGGCACGAGCCCCAGCATTTCGGCTCCCGTCTCGACCGGCGCCGGTCTTTTGGAGTTAAAGAAAGAGCTCGATGAGTATCGCATCGCGATGGTTTACATGACTTTTGAGTTGGGCACCGGAAGAATTGCGTTTGCGAATAACGATCTCGAGACGGCGCGCAAACATTTTCAGAATGCGCTCGACGCAGGCAATGGTTCGTTTGCGTCCGTGGCCAAGCTGGGCCAGACGCGCCGGTTCCGCGCTGCTGCGCGCACAAGTCTGGGCGACGTGATGTTGCGCGAAGGCCGCTTCAAAGACGCCGCGAAGTTGTTTACCGACGCGGCCAGCTCGGCTAAGAAAGATGAACGGCTCGATCTGATGTGGCCGGCCCAGCGTGGTCTTGGACGTAGTCTCTGGATGCAGGCGGCGCAGGAAAAGGACGCCGCGAAGATGCGCGACCAGGCGCTGGCTGCTTACCGTGACGCTCTGAATACTATCGAAACGATTCGGTCCGGGAGCCTGCGCGCTGACGAATCACGCACAACTTTTCTCGCCACCACCAAAGACGTCTACGACGAAGCGTCGAGCGCCTTTGCCGAGATGGCTTTATTGAATGGCGGCGCGGCTGGGACACCGCTTTCAGGAAAAGGGCTCGATTACGCTGCGGAATCTTTTCGCATTACCGAAGCCGGCCGCGCCCGTTCGTTGCTGGATATGCTCGGCGAAGTAAACGCCCAGATTACTGAAGGCGTGCCCGCGGATTTGCTCAAGCGCAAGCAGGAGAATCTTGATCGCCAACAGCAGATTGCCCAACAACTAACCGGCATCGCAGTCTCTGCGGAGCAGAAAGACAAACCGTCCGATCTGGAAAAGGAGCTCGACAAACTTCAGACAGAATTTGATCAGATCGAAAATCAGATTCGCGCCGCCAGTCCGAAGTACGCTGCGTTGACTGCGGCGCAGCCGCTGACACTTACCGACGTGCAGCAGAAAGTCCTGGACGACGGCACGGTCCTGCTCGAATACGAACTGGGGAACGATGCATCGTACGCGTTCGCGGTGACACGGGCCGGCGTTTCGCTTTTCAAACTGCCGCGACGCAGCGATGTCGACAAGTTGGCGACGGACTTTCGCGCAGCGTTGATCCCGCCAAAGTTGCAGCGGCGCATCGTCGGAATTGATGTCGCGGCCGATCAGCAGAGAGGCCTGGGAATTGTGCAGGGACCTTCGGAAGATCTGCCCGCGTTCGTGGCCGCTTCGAGCGCTGCCTACAAGGCGGTCGTCGAACCCGCAGCTTCGACCATCGGGGACAAGCGCATCCTCGTCGTTGCCGACGGCGCGCTTAATTACATTCCGTTCGAAGCGTTGGTTAAGAACAGCGAAGGCGCCGACTACGCTTCACTGAATTATTTGGTGAAGACGAACGAGATTGTTTACTCGCCTTCGGCGTCGGTGATTTCAGCGATTCGTGCGTCTGGTCCATCGTCCGGCAAAAACATTCTGTTGGTTGCCGATCCGGTTTTCAGCGCCGACGATCCCCGCGCGAAGGGCAGCGGCGCGGCGACGGCTTCCGCTGAAACACGCGGTCTCGGTTTGGGACTTGAAGCTGCGGTGAATGACGTTGCTGGAGCGCCGACGACGTCCGGTGGTCTTCGCCTCGCTCGTCTCTCCGGCACTCGCACTGAAGCCGACGAGATTTCAAAAATTGCCAAAGGCGGCGGCGCGCAGGCCGAGGTCTGGACCGATTTAAACGCCAGCGAAGATAACGCACGCAGCCGGGACTTGACCGGCTACCGCTACCTGCATGTGGCCACGCACGGACTGCTCGACGCAGAGCGGCCACAGTTCACCGGCGTCGTGCTGTCGCTTGTCGGCAACAAGAGCAACGACGGATTTCTGCGTACAGATGAGATTTTCAATCTAAAATTGGGGGCGCCTTTGGTGATGCTGTCTGCCTGCGAAACCGGTTTGGGAAAAGAGAAGCGGGGCGAAGGCGTAATCGGTTTGACGCGCGCGTTCATGTACGCGGGCGCGCCCACCGTCGGCGTCAGCCTCTGGTCCGTCGCGGACAAATCAACGGCGGAATTGATGACTGATTTCTACAAGCGAATGCTTACGGGATCTTCTTCACCAGCCGCATCGATGCGTGCCGCACAGGTAGCGATGATCGATGGCAAGAAATACAGCGCGCCGTTTTACTGGGCGCCGTTTGTTCTGGTGGGTGAGTGGAAGTGATGTCGATGTCTTAAGCTGACGGCACTGAGCGCCGAGCACAGGGATAACTCAATTGGTCGGCTAAATCTTTTGCCAATCATTTTCAAAGTATGACGTGTCGTAATCCGGCACCGAACTAACACCTATCAAGATTCCTCCGTCTTTCAAACCGGCCTCCAAAACACGCGCACGCTCTTCCGAAAGTCCGGCGGCCGTGAGACCCTTAACTATGTCCGCCAGATCCTGGTCTGCAGCGATTCCACCAAAATTCTTTGCATACCGACCGGTATAGACAATCTCGGTTTCTCCTAACTTTGCGCGCTCATGACTACGCAACAAACGGCTCAGGGAATGTTCCTCTACTTCAGGCTCAAGGTGTTCTGTTTGTAACTCTGGAAACCAGGAGTTGAACGTTTCTTGCAGAAGCAGCACGTGAACATCCGACGGATCATAATTGCGTTTTAGGAGAAGTTGATAAGCCCTTTCTGCTTTCAGCCGATTGTCGAACATCGCCACCACGACCAGCCCAAGTCCCATAGCTGCGCCAGTGCCTCCGATACCGACTACTGTTGATCGGGTTAAGAATTGGTTTCCGGGCCGGGCTATTACCGGCCTTTTGGCCTGCTGAACTCTCAGCAGCACCTTCCAATTGGGCGGCACGCGGTAGCTGTCGGTCGGATCTATCCGTTCTAATACGATGACCCTCTCGGTTGCGTACCAATGGTCGATGAATTCTTCATTGGTATTTCGAAGCAGGTGCACAACACAGCCATAGAGTTCATCAAGCAGAAGGGCAGTAATTCCGGTTGCCTTAGCCAGGGACAATCTAAGGAAGGGATTCTCTCTCGAGAATTCAGCATTGCTCAGCGCCCATTCAAAATAAGCGCGTTGATCGACGGAAGAATAGATTTCAAGTTCTTGTTCGCTCAGCGCAAATAATCGGTGCCGGCGGTAGTCGAAGTTTGATAACTGTTGGGTTACCTCGTCTTTGTGCCAAATAAATTTCTTGTCAAAAGGGATGTCTGTTAACTGCGGTTCACCGTCGTTGCCGGTATGGACCGCTACCAGTCTAAAACCAGTGATTACGATCGGCACCACTGGAGCCGGATATCGACCCAGCGGATTATCATGACCCAGGAGTTGGCCCTCAAAATTCATTAGTGTCCTCTGGGCCGGGGCAGCTCGCCAAAGCGGCGCACTACTTTGGCGGCTTCAAGCTCAAGCTTCGCCGCAATATCAGCGGGACTAAAATTACAGTGATATTCGTAGGGAAAGTATTCGGGAATCGATGGCCTGGTGACTTCATATAAACGAGCGAAAATATCGGTCATGCTGTCGGGGAAACCTATCCATAACAACCCTTGCGCCAGCGGCAGTGGCTGGTTGAAGTGACACTCTATGCACATCTGCCTGTGATCGACGCGGTGGGCGGTCAAATCAGTTGAAAAAAATGCGGCCAGCTGCGGCAAGGGATGCGGCAGGTTCTTCAATCCATCGCTTATCTCACCCCGTAGATATCTTTGATTGCTCTCGTACAGGTAATAAACCATTCTGGTTGGCACCACGTCGTCGCCTCCGGTCAAACGATAAGTTGTTTCGAATGGCAGCAAAGGTTTCCCTGCTTCCCTGTATAGCCCATTAGCCAGGGCGCCGGTATCAAAAGGGTAGTAGCGGCAGCATCTTGGCAAGACCGAAGGATCGAAAAGAAATGCGATGGGTAGTTCGTCTGTATTTCGTGTCGGATCGCGTTCCGTCCTATAAAAAACACCGCCATAGAAGAGATAAAGTAAATCCTCACCAAATATCGCGTCGGGCTGAGGCTCGAGTTGCTGGTCGGCGACTATCTTGCTGAACGATCGCGCAATATTTAGATGGACTGGAGGGAGCGCCATCGGCCAGGACTTCGGTTCCGGCAACGAGCTAATCGCTAACTCCAGGGAACCTGGCTGTTCATCATTCATGGGAATTCTCCTGGTCAATATTCTTTTGGTGAGCACTGGATGCGCGTCGAATCGGACTTGTTTAGCCCTTTCCAAAGACATCAGGCAGCCGAGTTTGCAAATATTCCCTCGCTGTCCTCTCAGGGATTATCAAAACTTCTTCATCCGACGCTTCATCCGGTGATTGTCGCCAATCCAGACTTCCGGCCGGTAGCCTTGGAGAAATTGCAGGTAGTGCTATCCGAGATTGTCCGGCGAGGGTTTGGCTTTCTATGATCTTTTCATAAATCAGCTTTTGAGCCCAAAGCATTCGCCATAGTATTGGTCGCTTCTGAGGATGGAATCTATCAAGGATGTCCGCAAAGCCTGAGAAATAGCGTCGCGTAGCTGACTGTCTGTTGGCAAAATCGCGCTCAAACTCGCCAAAGCTTTTCCAACGAATAGTCCCTTTATTTTGGACGACGAGCAGTGCATCGATGAGATTGTCGAGAATACCCAGATAGAGTCCCTGGCGCCAATAGACCTGCTCGTTTTGTTCTCGCTTCACCTTCCAATCGGCATCGTCAGGGCGGTACTCGATTGACGGATCGATTGCCGCGAAATCAAAGCTATCCGTAAAAGTGATGTAGAGAAGTTTTGAGAGTCGATACTGATTGGCGATATGGAGATCAAGAGTCAAATCCACGAAGGTTAAGCGCTGCTGAATGAGCCGAAAAACTACCAGCGGGCACGCCAGCCAATACAGCGTAGAGACCATGTAGTACCCATCACCGGCAAGCCAGCGAGGCAAACCGCCTTTTCGGGCGGTCCGTGCGATGCTGAAAATGCGAAAGTAGGCGTGCTCCGAGAGTTCAGCTAGTTGAAAGAGCAGAGGTTCACACTCAGCGTAGAGCCGCTTATGAGCGTCGTATTCATAGTCTCTACGAGCGTCCCGGTTCTTACCCTCTTCGGTTAATTCGGCTTTTAAAGTTTCTATCTTGCTTTGAGTGGTCTCAAGCATTTTCAACTTGAACGCTTCAAGTTTTGTCTGATGCCGAGTGGTAATGATCGAGTTTGTAATGGTGATGACGGCCGCAATCAGAGCTGCGGCGATTGAAGCGCCGGCAGCAATAAATCCGACGTTGTATTTTACTTCTGGCGCGTCGCCGGATTGCTGCATTGCGAGGATAAAGAGGAAGAGAGTTAACATCCCGAATCTCCTTTAGGGTTGATCTTGCAAAGGCGCGAGAGCATTTTCGTCCGTCGCACTCGCTCTCACGTCGGCCGCCTGGGTCGCTTAGAGAAATCTAAGGCTCTTTGGATTCGTTGTCGTTGACGTGAAAACCTCCCTTTTGAGGAAAAGTGGTTAAAGGGTTCTCACTTCGCGATCACACAAGATCGAGAGGTGACTGCGGTTTGCAGGGCTCTCGCAGTTTTGAGCTGAGCGTCTATGAGAGCCTGGGTCGAAACGGCGGCAATTCTAGCACGATTTGTAGCAAAGCCATTGAAACACTTTGATTCACGACTCATCTTCGGCTACGTCAGGATTTGATGGCTGCTTCAAAGCCAAAAGGCGCAACCCCGTCCCGCGGGAGTTGCGCCTCGTTCAGTTAAATCTTTTGGCTTAGGTTCTACGGAATCGCCGTCATCGTAAACGTCACTGCCGGCACCGCGCTCTTCAGGTCATAGCTGACAATATCCAAATCGGCGAGCGGTTGGCCTTGCAGGCGGGTCACGATGTGAAACGGCAGCATCATGCAATCCGCGCGGCGATAGTTGCTGCGCTCTTCTTCAATCAGAACCTGGCTCTTGTACCGGGTCGTGATCTTGTCGATTAGGAAAGTCTGCTTATTGATCCAGTAGCGGACAGTGTCGTCAGAATTGAATTTAACTTCGACGACATAGTCGTTGCCTTCATCGGCCTGACGCGCAGTCACCAGTTGGCCTTCGATGGCGCGATTGAGAGTGTCAAAGCCCATCATGCCCCAGTGACGCGAGGCCGCCGCTTCGCGCACGCGAAACTCGTTTCCAAATATCATGCCGCCGCCAGTCGCGCCGGTGAACACCAGATAAGTGCGGCCCGGAAGCGTGGCGCTCGGCGTAACTTCGAGACGCCGCCGCATCTGCTTGTCCTGGTAATCGGTAATGCCCAACTTTACTTCGGCCATGCCGCCCAGCGGATTGGCGCCGGCCGCGCCAAAGGCGACCGCATTCACGAAACCGCTGGCTTTCACGGTCACGTACTGAAGAGTGGCGTAGTCAGCGCCGCCGTGCGCGATGCGTGTGACGCTCAGAATTTCGCGGCCGGTAAAATCGGCGGCTGAATTTCGCGTGGGCGCGGCGGTAATCGCCAAAGCGATCACTCCAAAAACGCCGGTGGCCAGCATTAGTGCTCTTCTCTTAATCAATCTTCGTAACATAGGTTCCTCCTGAATTTAGTTAAAACGATTGCTGTCAATGGACGAAAAGGGTAACACACGTTCATTTCGTAGCGCATGACTTTGACGAATTAGTCATTCTTAAGACGGAAGGCGACAGCTTTCATTGCGGTAGATTTTTTTGGCAGGCGACGGTTTAGAGTTCAGCCTTTAGGCTGTCTTTTCTATCGGACAAGCTAAAGCTTGAACTCTAAACCGTGCCATGCCGACAACTGTTTAGTTGACTGGAGCGAAAGCGTCCTCGCTTGCTTTCCTTGATGTTAGCGAGGATTGCAAGCGGGACGCTTGCGCTCCAGTCCTTCTCTGATCACTTCGCGTAGCGCAACGGCACGGTTACCAGTAAAGAGCCCCCTGCCTTGCGCGCGACTCGATAAACGGTCTGCGGTGGTGGACCAGTCTGTGTCAATTGCCGTCCGTTTGCGGCCCCGGCCGATTTTTCTTCATTGGTCCAGGTGCGGCCCGCGCCGCCAACCAGCTCCAACGTCTCAGCAACTCCGCCCCAAAGTTTGTCCCATTCGGCAGCCTGAGATGTTGACACGCGCAATGGTTGAGCGCCGATGGTCAACGGCAACGGTTGCGGCGTCAGAATTACAGTCAACACTTCGGCAACCTGATCGCGGCGATCTCCCGCAGGCTGCGCGGTGAAATAGCTGTATTGGTCTTCCTGGGCCGGAATGTCGATCAGCTTTCCCGGCATCACGCGGTTGTCACCGCCGCGCGTTTGCTTTGTCGGAAAGATCAGCATTGGTTCGCCCAGCGAGCCGTCGGCGTACTGTTCGCGATCGATGATGTAGAGAAAGCCGGGCCGTGGCGATTCGACCGTGATGCGGACGCGATCGCCAATGTTCAGAGGCGTGCTGGCTTCGATTCGCTCGGGCGTGTAAGGCGATTGTTTCAAGCCGTCGAATACCAAAACTCTGCCGCCTTCATCGCCTTCGCGCGCCGGCCGCAAACGCCACACGGTGATTCCGATTTCTTCGGTCGCTGCCGGCGTGTTGTTTCGACGAGAACCTGGCAGACGGACATTCCCGGTGCGCCGGTAGACCGGCGGCTTGACCGCGGGTTTGCTCGCGCCACCGGTATTGATGCCGCCAGTAGCTTCGGAAAACGGTCGCGCCTTGTTGAACCGATCGAGGACGATCTGGCGCGACGATTCTTCCTCCTGATCCTGGGGGGTGGTCTTAATTGCAGTTGCCGCAGTGACCGTGACGGAGATCAGAGAAAGTGTTAAGACTCCGACGAGGGATCGATTCATCGCGACTTTCCTCGCTCCGTTTGGAGCTAAATATTTATAGAAGCTGCAGGTCAAATTTTATTCCAAGCTCCGTTAGGAGCGACATGAAGATTGCGCGCTGAGCAAATTTATTTTGAATCGGATTCTATGGAACATTTCGCCCCTCTGGGCCTAAACTCATTGCGAGCAGGATGCTCGCGTACCGTCAATGATGTTCCAAATCGATCGCGCTTACCAGCACGTCGCCTTTGCCCTTTACCACGCTTTGCTTCTTTGCTGAATCCTTGGTCACCTCGGGCTTGGGCGCCGCATGCTGGTTGAGAAAATCGCGGACGGCCTTAGCTTTCGCGGCGTCCTTGATCTCGCCCAGGTCGCGATCGTTCGCGGCTTCGGTAACCGCTTCCAATTCCTTAACCGGCGACGCTGACCAGACCATCCAGAATTTTTCAGTACCTTGCTGTTCGTCGAACCGCATCCAGTCGGTTTGCAACTTCTGCCCGGCAGTGACCCGCGGCGAGCCGCTATTGGTTTTTGATTCCGGAAACAGGACGTTGTAAGTACTGCTATTTGCCGAAGCCGGCCCTTCGTTGAGCAGGTACAAATAGCCGTCCTGCTGGCTGTCAACGTTCATGCGAAACTTCCAGCCATTCTCGAAAATCTCCTGTCCCGAAGATTCGAACTCACTTTGAAAAGGCCTGTCGTCGCGCATCTTCTGAACGGTCAGGGAGTATGTCAGCGAACGCTCGCGGCCACCGAAAATCGCATCACGTTTCCAGACCAGAATGCCCGCCACCGCGCCAATCACTAACAGCAAAACCAGCGCGACGCCAATCTTCATTCCCAAACCAGACGGGCGAGCATCAGCAGCCACCTCGGCGATGAACGCGGGCTGCTTCAGCGTGTCGACTTTGGCAGGTTCGAAGCGACCGGCAATCGTCTTTGATGAAAGATCTCCGGTTTGGCGAGCCGGTGGATTCGCACTGGTCGCGAGCTGGGTCGCGGGCACATGCGCCGCGGAATTGTGTCCGAGTGTGTCGGATTCTTCATCCAGAGTCTGGGCCAACACGTCGCCAAAATCCCGGGCCGTCTGGAACCGCTCTGCCGGGACGAAACTGAGCGCGCGCAGGATGACTTCGTTTGCTTCGGGTGAAAGTGCCGGACGCAAATCAACTGGCTGAACCCGAACGCCGTTGCGCTGCATCTCGAGCAATTCGAAACCTGTCTCAGGGTTGAACGGCTTGCGTCCCGTCACGATTTCGTAAGCAATCGCGCCCAGGGCAAAAATATCTGTGGCCGCTGAAATTGTTTTCCCGGAGAGTTGCTCGGGCGCCATGTAGGCGACCGTGCCCGCCGTGGCGCCGGTGACCGTGCTGGGCGCAACCAGCGAGTCCTTGAGCTTCGCGATTCCAAAATCGATGATCTTCACTTGCTCTTCGCCACGGCCGAAGTTTTGCAGCATGATGTTTTCCGGTTTCAGATCGCGATGAAAAATTCCGCGCTCATGCGCCGCGGAAAGTGCGCGCCCAATTTGTTTAATGATCTCGGCCGCGCGGCTGAGCGGCATTCCTTCAGGCTTGACCTGTGAACGCAAAGTCACGCCGTCGATGAACTGCATCACCAGATAAGCTTTGCCGTCCGGCAACTCGCCGGTATCGAGAACGCCGACGACTCCGGGATGGTCCACGCGCGCGAGGGCTTCTCTCTCCTGCTGGAACTTTTGCACCACCCATTCATTCTGCAGTGAGCTATCCAACAGGGCCTTGATCACAACTCGTTTATCGTGCAGTTTGCGGTCGCGCGCCAGATACACTGCGCCTACACCGCCCTGGCCGATCGCGCTTTCGATCACGTATCGCTCGTCGATGGTGTGTCCGATCAATCCAGGCTGTTGAGGCAGAGTTGTTTCGTTGAGCGGAAAAGCAGAGGTCTCGTTAAGCGTTAATGTTTCTAATTGTGATTTGTCCTCAGGCATGAGTGCGAAAGGTACACGCTAAAAGAAACCGAGTCCTCATGATTCTAAGTCGGTATGTCGTGTAAGCCGACGCGTTCGGACCAGCGTTGATTACTAATTTATGCGAGCCATCTTGCAGGCGTCGATGATCGCATTAAGCACGTTGGCGGTTATGTCAACCAGGGGTTTGTTGATAAGAATCCCCTGGCCGCCTGATGAAGTCCAGAAAATTATTGTTTCATCTTTGCTGACCTTGCCGTCGCCCGTAGTCGGAGGAGATGTCAGATAGATGTTGACGTGAGGTGGCTGCAGTGCTGATTTGCCTGATTCGACTCGCCGAATCTGCGAACATTGAATAGTCATGTTCTTTTTGGCGTTCGTTTTCTTGGGCTCAAACGAAAGCGTGCCCGGCGCGACAGTCAAAGTGCCTTCGGTTCTGCCTTCATCGTGCACATCGAATAGATGTGTGTTGCGAATGCGCTCTTCAGCCGCGGCGTTTGCTTTGGCCGTGTTCCTTTCGTGGGCCTCGGCTTCGAGGCTGGCGATCCGGCTGTTCGCTAATTCCACAAAGAGCCCGCCCGGAAACTTGGTTACATAAGCTTTGAAATCTGAGGGGTTGCGGCTGTCCTTGATTGCGTTCCAATAGATCATCTCGACGGAATCACCACCACCGCCGCCCATAGGCCGGGCAGCGGTAGAGCGCGATTTCGCCAGCTCGGCGAATTGCCCATCCGGATATTTTGCGAGATACGATTTGAAATCCTCGGGGTTGTTGCTGTTCTTAATCGTCTCCCAGTAAGACAGTTCGATCGCTGCCGGATCAACGGTCGCGATGTTGCCGGGCATGCTGCTCGCTGTATTAGAAGCGGCGTTGGTGACGGCTAAAACCAATTCGTCGGCGCGATAACCTTCGATGACGGCAAACGGCTTCTGCTGTTTGGTCGATCCCAGATCGATTGCGATCCGTTTTGGCACCGCTTCCTGCACGTACTTCACCAACTGCGACAAAGTGACTTCGCCTTTATCGTTGGCGGCGCCGCCTTTTAATCCTTCGACGATGGCCCAACTGAAATAGCCTTGTTTCTTTTCCGTGTATTCATAAGCGCGTTGACCGATGCCGGTCGCGTAGACCGTTGCAAAAGCCTGGACCTCGCGATTTCTGACGTCGAAATTGAATGAGCTGACGTAAGCGTTGCTCAAAGGATTAGGTGCGTCGGCGCGTCCCCCCGGATCGTTCCGGCAGGCATCGAGTAGCAGGACCACCTGACCGACGCCGGTGTCCTTAATCCACTGCTTCACGCGCGTCATGCTGATCGCAGTCTCTTCAAGAAAAGAAATCTGATCGCTGATTTGGGCGTCAGCGGGCAGCAGGAAAGCCTGGCCGCCTCGCTCCATTCCGTGACCCGCAAATGCAACCAGCAGCAAACCATCTTTCGGTACGGTGGTGCTCAGGTTCGACAAGCGGCGCAGAATGTTCACGCGCGTTGGTTGTCGCTCGATCGGCTGGTTCGTAGATAAGAGGATGACTTGATCCTGCGGAAATCCTGAATAGCGAATCAGCGCGTCGGCAATCATGCGCGCATCGTTATCAGAACCTTTGAGCGGGCTAATCTGCGGATCCACATATTTGTCGACGCCGATTACCAGCGCCCAACGTTTGGCGCTGACCGGCAGCGCTTTTACCTGATCACTCTGAGGTGCTGCCGTAGTTGCAGGCGCCGGCGCGGTCGTTGGTTGCGATTGTGTCTGTGCCGGAGGCAGCTGCTGAAGTTGTCGCGAAGCAGGCTCACTTGGTTTCGGTTGCTGCTGAGTCGCGGTCACTTCGTCCACCTTCCGAGCGGTGGGCGGTGGGCCCGAAGGGGTTTGCTGCGACGCGGGTGCCGGAGTTCCCGGAGTTTGCGCGGTTTGGTTGCCGGCAGTTTGAGTGCCCACCGAAGGCGACATCACTTGCGGCTGGCTCGGTGCCGTTTGCTGGGTCGTGTCGTTTGCCGCAGACAGATCTGCCGCGATCTCTTTTTCTAATTTGCGGGCCAGTTTCGCATCGACTGTATTGAGTTTCTTCAGTTGCTCGTTTGCCAGATCGGCTTTACCCAATTTTGCGTAGGCTTGACCTAAACCGTAATAAGCGTCGCCGTAGTCGGGCTTAATTCTGATCGCACTCTTCAGAAAACCGATCGATTTTTCAAACTCAGTACCGCGCAGGTAAGCATACCCCAGCCCGTAGAAAGCTTCCGCGAAGTTCGGGTCGAGGCTGGTTGCTTTCACCAAAGGTGCGAACGCTTCGCCGTGTCGTCCCATGGCGTTGTAGAAAAAGCCGAGATCGAATTGCGCGTCGGCGTCATTCGGGGCCAGGCGCACTTGTTCCTTGTAGGCGGCCAGCGCCTGCTCAGAGTTCCCGCTGTTGAAATAAGCATCGCCCAAACCGCCATAAGCCGGCGCATAGTTTGCATCCAGACGAATCGCGAGTTTGTAAGCATCGATTGCTTCGGGGTACTTGCGCTCGTCGGCCATTTTTTCGGCTTCTTCGACCAGACCGGCGGCTTTGCTGACCGACGTCTTCTGCGGTGCTCGACCACGTTTTTGGCCAAAAACCGGAACGGCAAGACTGAGCAGCAGAGCGGACACAAGGGTAAACACGAGGAACTTCGAAGCAGGGGCGGCGATTTTCATACGGCGACTCCGAAAGAAACTGAATTGTGGGCCAAGCCTAAGCTGAATCATGGCCCATGTCAATGAATTCAGCCGGTTGGGTAGGGCTCGCAGTTTGCGGAAGCCCGCACAAAGTAAGGGCGAAATACGCACTTACTTCGTGCGTGCTTCTGCACTGCTCCGGAACTGCGCCACTACCAAGCGGTTGGGTGGTGACCGCAGTTTAGAGTTTATGCTTCAGCTTGTAGTGGGAAACAGGCAGCCTGCAGGCTGAACTCTGAACCGTTTGATTCAACTACCTCCAAGAGCGAGATGGGCCATTGGTAGAAGGTGGGCCAGTCAGCTAAGATGGTCTGCGCGACAGATCGAGTTGAGGGATGATGGCTAACTTTATTCCAATAGAAGATAATACGGCGCTTGATCGTTTTCTTGCTGAGGCGAATGGCGGCGCCGTGGTGATTTTGAAACACAGCAATACCTGCGGTGTCAGCAGCCGGGCCTACGGAGAAATGTCTTCGTTCGAAGGGCCGGTGGGCTTAATAACCGTTCAAGACGCGCGTGACGTGTCGAACGAAATCGAGAGACGCACCGGCGTACCACATGAAACGCCGCAACTGCTGATCCTGAGAGAAGATAAAGTGGTATTTAGCGCTTCGCATTTCCAGGTGAAAGCCGCCACCGTGACCGATGAAATCAAACGACTAAACAGTGATGGTTGAAATAGCCCAAAGACGCCAGGCGATCGAACCAAGTGAGATCTCGCAGGAGAGCAATTCGTTGCTGCGAATCACCTGGGCCGACGGGCGCGTCTGCGACTATCAAGCGGCAGAACTTCGTCGTGCCTGTCCCTGCGCCCAATGCGTCAACGAATGGACTGGCCAGCGAACGTTGACGCCGGAGTCGATTTCGGACGAGATCGAAATCAGCGATCTTAGTATCGTCGGCCGGTATGCTTTGAATTTTCGCTGGAGCGATCATCACGAAACAGGCATTTACAGTTTTCAGTATTTGCGCGATCTTTGTGAGCAGTAGAGCGGAGCGCAAGCGCCCTCGCTTGCTTAGTGTTGGCGGCCGGGACGGGTGTGCTCCAGTCTTTGCAATCATCCCCCGATGAAGCAACGAATCCTGATTATCAGCGACGACCGGACTGGCGAGTCGATGCGTCGTGTGCTCGGTGAAATGGGATTCGAAGTCACGCTGACAGAAAACGCAGACGACGGTTATCGTCAACTGGTCGAGGGCCGGTTTCATCTGGCGCTGGTGAACCTGGACGAGGCCATCACCGGTGCCGGGCTGATCAAGCGCATCCGTGCGAATCCCAACCTGGGCCAACTACGGGTGATGACGATCGCCGAGTGGGGGACGGGCCAGGCAACAGTCGCTTTGGCGCAAGGCACCGATGCTTTTGAACCTAAGCCGGTTGAGACGGATCGTTTGGCAGAGGCGGTTGAGAATTTATTGCGGCCAAACATGGTAATGACGGCCCGAGCCAGTGCTACCAACGGAGATTTGGAAGAATCATAAAATAGGAACGGCGGGCAGGAGGCCCGCGACCCGCCGGCGATGCCGGCGCTATGAATATGGACGAGAGAGATTTTTTTAACGAGAAACAGGAAGCCAAGAAGGCTTCATTTGTCTGTCCGCACTGCCGCGAGCGAGGGGACTACGACGTGCGCTGGCTAAGACGCACCCGCAAACAATCACTTCCGCGTGGCGCCAATGAAATGGACCGCGCGCGCTTTGCCAAGTCACGTGACTACATGGTGCGCATAGACGATATGGTCGCCTGCCCTCGATGCCGCAAACGCTTCGAAATTCCAATGTCCCAGTCGGTTGTCTTTATTTGAAGTGGCGCAGACTTTCAGTCTGTGATCTAACCGGGGATGAGCCACCTGTCAGGTGATTCCTGCACTCGCAGTTTCCAGAAAGAGACAAAGCCAAAACCACAGACTGAAGTCTGTGCGACTTGGTGCGTGGCTCAATAATTGCTCCTAATCATCGGCTACGCAGGTTTAAGACTGGACATTTTGCCGAGGTGAATAAGATGCAAAGAGAAATTGATGCCGCGCTGCTGACCAAGCCGGAGGCGCCGGAATGGGCCGCCAGAGTTTATGGCAAGCAACCTTTCGCCGGCGCAGGTAAGACCAACAGCGGATTGCTTGTGCCACTGGAACGGCGGCTGACCGCCTTCATCCTTCCGCGTATTCCGCAGTCTATAGAGACTTATCACCTGACGCTTCTGACGCCGGTTTGGTCGCTCCTGATTGTGGTCTTTGGATATTTCTCGGCCACGAACATTAAGTGGCTGTGGATGGTAAACCTGATGATCGTGCTCCATTATTTCACGGATCATTTGGACGGAAAGCTCGGCAAGTACCGCGACACAGGCTTGCGCAAGTGGGGCTTTTACATGGACCACTTATTCGACTACGGATTTCTGTGCTCGATCCTCATCGGCTATTCATTCCTGATTCCCCAGAAGTCGACCTTCAACATGATGTTGGTTTTGTGCGTTTTCAGCGCCTTCATGTTCCATACATTTTTGATGTTGGCGGCGACGGATGAATTCAAAGTCAGCTTCTCGCGGTTTGGGCCGACAGAGTTAAGGATTGCACTCATTATTATTAACGTCTTTATCATGAGATTTGGCACGCGCGGCTTGAAAGGCTCGCTGCCGTGGATTGCTTTGGGCGGGGTAATCGCGCTGTCCGTGCTGGCTTACATTGCGCAGAGGAAGCTTTGGAAAATTGACATGAGCATCAAAGAAATGCAAAAGTGACAAGACAGGACTTAACAAAAACTTAACAACCCACATTCTGCAACCAAACCCCCCTTTCCGGCGTCTAAGGTTTACTTTCCCGGAGATTAGGCCAGAATCAGGTCGGAACTTTCCAACAGTTATTTCGTTTATCCTGATTACAAGCGGTCTTTTTAATAGGTTATGTCAGAGAAGAAAATAAAAATCGTCAAACGCGCTGAGCGCGTGGACCGGAAAAAAAGCAAGCCCAAGGTGGCCCGTAAGACGGCGCACGACATGGTGAATACCGTCACTACCTGGGTCAGTGAATTCCAGCAAAGACAGCGCGCCGAAACGGCGAAGGCTGTGGAAAATCTCATCCGCTCCCGTCAACAGCAACCCAACGAAGCTTAAGCCGCGGCACTTCCCCCAAGCCAAACAAATCGGCCCAACGACTTTTAGGCAGTAGCGTGTTTGCGCCTCGGCATGGTTAGCGCGAGGGCGTCAGGGCGAATTCTAGTTGCGTGGTGAAGAAGTGTGCGCAGACTGGACAGTCTGCGCTACAAACGGTTTGACAGCCGGTGCTCGGAGGGATAGCATCCGAACTGCCCCCGCCAAAAAAGCGATGAAATCGACACGGTCTAAACGCCGTAAGCGAAGGCAATCAATTATTGGGTCCATTCGCCGTCCGCTCGCACCGCCGGGCCATCCGCTGGCAGAGGCGAAACCCGATCTAAAAGCACGTCCCGCCGGACGAAAAGCTAAACACAAACAACGGCCTGAGAAACTGGAATTGGAAGACGAATATTGATCAGATGCGAATCTGATTTGTAACTGACCGACCTACCAGATATGAACGAAACCGGCAGAGAATTCATCACCCGCGCTCGCTATCATCTCGGTAAAGACTTTCTGCCGAAGATTGAACGCTGTGTCGCGCTGCTCAGCGACGAGCAGATTTGGTGGCGCCCGAACGAAGAATCAAACAGCATCGGGAATTTGTTGCTGCACCTGAGTGGCAACGCGCGCCAATGGATTGTGTCGGGGCTGGGGCCGGCCACTGATGCTCGCGATCGCGATTCCGAATTTGCGCAGCGTGAGATTATTGCGCGCGACGACCTGCTCGCTTTATTGCGGCAGACGCTTAGTGAAGTTGATGTTACCCTCGCGAGTCTCGATCCCGACAATCTGCTCGAACATAAGAAAATCCAGGGACTAGAGGTAACGGCACTGGAAGCCATTTTTCACGTCGTCGAACATTTCTCAATGCACACGGGTCAGATAATTCTGTTTACGAAACTACTGACTTCAACAGATCTTCATTTCTATGATTTTAAGGGCCAAGCACCCTTGCTTCGTCTTTCGTCCGCTTCGTCTTAAACGCACAACATATTTCAAGTCATCAGCGGATCGTTTGGATTGTCGCTTTCGCGAACGCCATTCGGGTTCGGACTACGGTCCGAAACGCTGCCGGTATTCGATTGCGGTAATGAACGCGGTCACCATCTGGGCGCGGAGGACGCGCCGTTCCGCGGTTTGCGAATCACGCATGTCCTCGCCTACCGAGCTAAATGCGTTGAGCTTGTTCAGCCAGAAGTCGAAACCGCTGTAATCCGAATCGGGGCTGTCGTTAGGATTCCTCCTCAAGTAGCCCAGATACTGCATCAGCACAAAGGCCGAGTTGTACTGCTTGTTGACGACCGATCCGCTGGCCGTCACTGACAGCAGCGCGCGCGCCCGCCCATCGACACCGCCGGCGCCAAATGCGTTTACCGCCGCGCTCCGTTCTGACGCAGTCGGCGTCACTTCAGAATTCGCGAAAAGCTTGTCCACGTATTGATCAGGAATTGCTCCGGTGTCAGGCAGCACTGCGAGCACCTCCGGCTTTTGCACCCAGGCGCGGGCGAAGTTGAGCGTATTGTTTGAGAGTTGCTGCTGCCAGTTACTCTGGCCCACGATAATGCCGCGACTGATTTCCTGTTCATCACGCAGAAACTCGCGATATCGCGGAAAGCCCCGCGGTCGCGCCGCCGTATCGGTGAAGGTGGACTTGTAAATACGAATCACCTGAAATCCTGTCTCCTGGAACTCAATGGCCAGGAAGAAGGCAGCCGAGACACTCGATCTCTTAGCGTCGATGCAAGAGGCCGATGCGGCGCACGAGCTGATAATGTTAGTCCAGAAGTTGAAACCCGAAGGGTCGGCCTGACGATTGAGAAAGTCGTGGTAATGCTGACCGACAAAGTTATCGGTGTCGTCGATGGCGTTCGTCGCCGGCTCTGTCACGTCGTCGTTGATCTGCACCGTGGCGCTTGAGGGCGAACCCAAAGTTGCGCCCACCGGATTGCTGAGAGAGATCGTAAATGTTTCGAGACCTTCAACGAACGAGTCTTCGCTGATCAGCAAATCGATGGTCTTGCTTACCTCACCGGCGGCAAAGCGCAGCGTGCCGAGGGCAGTCGTATAGTCTTTGCGCTCCGTGGCAGTGCCGTCAGCCGTCGCGTAGTCGACAGTCGCCGAGCCTGACGTGTCACCTGTGCGCGTAACGGTGACGGTCACGAATGTAACGTCTTCCGGCGTGTTGTAACTGGCCTGGGCAAAAACCAGGGTTGAGCTGGTTGGCGATGGCGAAGGTGACGGTGTCGGCGTCGGAGTCGGCGTCGGAGTTGGAGTCGGCGTCGGCGCCGGACACGCGACAATGTAGCGAGCGGCGGCAAAGTCCGAGCCACTGCTGCTGACGCCCGCGACAACTATTTTGCCGTCGGTTTGAGGCGCCACTGAGAATTCGTCGATCGGCCCCGGCACTCTGCCGGTTCCATTGAACGATGTGTCGAGAGTCCCATTGCTGGTGAAACGAAAAAGTTCGGAGCCCGCGACGAGTATCTTGCCATCAGTTTGGATCGCCGCCGAGCGTCCCGGTGATTGAGCGCCGGTTGTGATTACTTTGCCCGTGCCATTAAATGAAGTATCCAAAGACCCGTTGCTGTTGTAACGAGCAACAGCGACGAAGGCATGAACAACTACCGCCGGGCCAGGCTGAAGAAATCCAGCATCCCCCCCAACGACTATCTTGCCATCGCCCTGGATCACTACTGAGCCTACCTCATCATTGTGATCGCCCATGGGCGTCGCCACTTTGCCGGTTCCATTAAACGAAGTATCGAGAGACCCGTTGGCGTTGAGGCGCGCAATCCCCCAATCGAAATTCAAAATAGGGGTCACCACGATGCTGTTACCAGCCACTACGATTTTGCCGTCCGTTTGGATCGCGACAGATCTTCCAAGGTTGGCGCGACCGACGCCACTGATATCAACCGTCGCTATGCCCGTCCCATTAAACGATGCATCCAAAGATCCATTGCTGTTGTAGCGGACCACGGCAAACGGGTTAGTCGTGGTGGAATTTGATGATCCCAACGCGACTATTTTGCCGTCGGTCTGAATCGCCACCGCGTTTCCCAGGGCAGTATCGCCGACGAGTGTCGTCACTTTGCCGGTGCCATTAAACGAAGTATCCAGCGACCCATCGCTGTTGTAACGAACGACGGCAATGTTACTGATAGGGCCGCCGGTGGCGTTGAGTCCGGTGACAGTGGAACCCACCACGACGATCTTGCCATCGGTTTGGATCGCCACTGCGCTTCCAGAGTCACGTATGGTCCCGAGAGTTGTGGTCACTTTCCCGGTGCCGTTGAACGTTGTGTCCAGCGATCCATCGATGTTGTAGCGGACAACGGCAAAGGCCGTCGGGGTACTGCCACTGAAGAGGGAGCCGGCGACGACTATTTTGCCGTCGGCTTGGATCGCAGCCGCAGATCCACCACTAGCGCCGCTACCGACGGGTGTGGTCACTATTCCTGTGCCATTAAATGAAGTATCCAGAATTCCCGGAGCACAGGCCGCCTGCACGGGAGTTGGTGCGGCCAACATTGGCCAGGCTCGCGATAACCCAAACAGCAGACACACGCCGCCAATTGCAAACAGCAATACCAGCCGTCGCAGGACATACACTGGTCTTTCCAGGTGGGACAAGTTGTTCATGACTGAGACTCCTTTTTTGACCTCTAATTTCTAACGCCCGAAACGAAGCCAAAAACGGACACACTCCTGTCACATCAATAGCTGTTGAGCTAGAATGCCGCGCAGACTTTTGAGCGATGAGCGAGCCCTCGCGAGATGTAACCAGGATGTTGCTAGCCTGGAGCGCCGGCGAAACCGGCGCAGAGGATTCTCTGTATCAACTGGTTTATGACGAGCTGAAACGAATCGCCCGCCAGTATTTGCGGAAAGAGCGCGAGGGCCATACCCTGCAGCCAACTGCTTTGGTGCACGAGGCCTACTTACGAATGATCGATCAAACGCGCGTGACCTGGCAGAATCGCGCCCAGTTTTACGGTGTGGCCGCCACTATGATGCGGCGGATTCTGGTCAATCACGCTCGCGGACTGGCAACGGACAAACGAGGAGGAGGCATACAACGTCTGTCTCTCGACGAAGCCAACTTTTCACCTGGCGAGAATGCTGCTGATTTGCTCGAATTAGACGAAGCCCTGGTTCGCCTTGCCGAACTTGATCAACGTAAGAGCCGCGTAGTTGAGTTGCTATATTTCGGCGGACTCGAAAACAAAGAAGCCGCCGAAGTATTAAGTGTTTCAGAGAAGACGGTGCAACGCGATTGGCAAATGGCCCGGTCATGGCTGTATCGCGAACTAGCGCAAGCGAGTGAGTGAGAGAAACAAACCGTGATTCGCGCTGATTGGGAAAAGATCGAAGCAGTCTTTCAGGCGGCGCTCGAAAAGCCTCTCTCGTCCCGGTCGGCCTGGCTTGATGAAAACTGCGGTGCTGACGGAGATTTTCGGCGCGAGGTTGAATCGTTGCTCGCGGCTGAAAACGCTTCGATCGGTTTTCTCTCAAAATCTGATCTGCCGAGAGCAGCCAGCCTTCTGCTTGGCGAAGAGACCCCGACCAGAGTCGGTCAGCAAATTGGCCCCTACAAGATTTTGAGTGAGTTAGGCCGCGGAGGCATGGGCGTGGTCTATCTCGCCGAACGCGAGGAAGAACAGTTCCATCAGCGCGTCGCCATCAAGCTGGTCAAACGAGGCCTCGACACCGAAGACATTCTGCGCCGGTTTCGTAACGAGCGGCAGATTCTGGCCTCGCTTCATCATCCCAACATCGCAAACCTGTTTGATGGCGGCACGACCGCGGATGGACTGCCTTACTTTGTCATGGAGCAGGTTGAAGGCGCTCCGCTGCTGAAGTTCTGTGATGAAAAAAGGCTTTCAGTCAATGAACGCCTGGAGCTTTTTCTCCGCGTTTGCGCGGCCATTCAATACGCGCACCAGAACCTCATCATTCATCGCGACCTGAAACCTGGCAACATTCTGGTTACCGATACCGGCGAGGTGAAGCTGCTTGATTTTGGCGTCGCCAAGTTACTGAATCCTGAGTTGAGCGACGGATCTACCCAAACCCAGGCCGCCTTGCGCATCATGACCCCGGAATACGCGAGCCCCGAGCAAGTCCGCGGCCAGCGCGTCACCACGGCGACTGATATCTATAGTCTTGGTGTGATTCTCTACGAATTGCTGACCGGCGCCAAGCCTTACAACCTCCAGGGAACATCTCCTGAAGAACTGTCTCGAGCTATCTGCAATTCCGAACCCTCCAAGCCCAGTGAAGTGAACAAAGATCACGATGGTCCAAAGGATGCAAAAAGTGACGGACAACAAAGAGATCGGCGATCCACAAGCGACAATCGCAAATTGAAAGGCGACCTCGACAACATCACCCTGATGGCGCTGCGCAAAGAACCGGAGCGTCGTTATTCATCTGTAGAACAATTTGCCGAGGACATTCGCCGTCATCTCGATGGCCTGCCGGTAATCGCGACCAGGGACACGTTTGCTTACCGCGCCTCGAAATTCGTTCGCCGGCACGGACTCGGCGTCGCGGCCGCGGCACTTATTTTTCTGTCTTTGCTCGGCGGCTTGGCCGCCACCGCCTGGCAGGCCCGCGTCGCCCGGCAGGAAAAGGCCAAGGCCGAAAGCATCAACGCCTTTCTGGAACAAACGCTGGGGTACTCGAATCCTATTACCAGCACCATGCGAAAGACCGGTAGCGAAACGACCGTCAAGGAAATTCTCGAAGAAGCGGCGCGGCGCCTGGAAAGCGGTGAGTTTGACGCGTCACCTGAACTCAAAGCCGAGCTTGAGCGAACCGTGGCTCAAATTTATTACGGACAGGGTAAACATCAGCAGGCAACAAAACACATGGAGCAATATGTGTTGTTGCTGCGGCGCCTTTATGACGAGGATGATCCGAAAAGGATCGGCGGGGAGATCTATTGGGCGGGGGTCGTGTTTAGCAGGGGGCAATTTGACGAAGCTGAAAAAATCTACCGACGCAATTTGCCGCTGCTCAAGCGGGAACACAAGAAGGGCAACATCAAAACAGAAGTCCTGGCCGAAGGGCTCAATAGTTTTGCTTATCTCCGCCGGACCCAGGGCGACTCGAAAGAAGCCGAACTCCTTTTTCGCGAGTCTTTGGAAGTGATTCCCCAGTTGTCGGGTGAAGCGCTCAATTTAGTAGCGACTACGCGCACCACTTTGGCATCGACGATTGCTGATCAGGGGAGATTTGACGATGCGCTGAAAACCGCGAGGGAAGCCGTGGTCGAATATCAAACGCGCGGCGACACCGATTCGGCGAACTATGGTTTTTCTCTCACAGTTCTCGGTGGATTTCTGACAGAGAACGGTGACTACTCCCAGGCAGAAAACGATCTGCTTGCAGCCGAAACTATTTTCCGCAAGCTCCTCTCGTCGCGAAGTCTTTGGCTGGGCGACAATCTTCGCAATCAGGCAGCTTTACTGTATTACGAGCAGAAGTATGCGGCAGCGATTGAGAAAGCCGATATGGCTTTGCAGATTTACGAAGAAAGCTTTGGCAAGCATTACGACAATTATCCCACGGCATTGATTGTTAAAGGCCTGGCCCTGGCAAGACTCGGACGCGCAGTCGAAGGTGAGAAGGTGCTGCGCGATGCGGTCAACCTGCGGACTTCGTCTCTGCCCGCGGAACATTTTTGGGTCGCTCTCGCTAATAGCGCGCTCGGTGAATGTCTCACAATAGAAAAGCGCTACGCCGAAGCCGAACCACTGCTGCTTGCCAGCTACGAACGCCTGAGAGCCTCACAAGGTGAACAGAACCCGCGCACGCTTTTGGCGCAGCGCCGTTTGAATGAACTCTATAAAATTTCGCGCCAGGTTGAACCGCAGAACAAATAAGAGACACAGCTCGCGGGTGTTGGCACACTGGATTGGGAATATCCCAACGCCAAGGCCGCCGGGTAGTGGTACGTTTTGACTCCCTCTCCCCTGGGAGAGGGTTGGGGAGAGGGCCCTAGCGCAATTCTCAACTAAACATGCTGCGGCAATCCGTTCAGGACTTTCTTCGCAAGCAACAACGGCCTTGAAGATTTGAGTGGTGGCGCGTCTCGATTACGGGCTAAAGCCCGCTGAATTTATTCCGAGCCTGACGCTCTAAGCCCTCTCCCCGACCCTCTCCCAAATGGGAGAGGGAGAAAAACGTCGCAACGCCAAGGTCGCAGCGTAACTTGCGATACGAACTGAGTTCTGTGCTAAATTATCCGACGCAATAATTCGATCACCCCTGGAGGTTTTTTGCCGTGACTTACATCGTCGCCGAGCCTTGCGTTAACTGCCGTTATACCGACTGCGCGATCCCTTGCCCTGTAGAAGCGTTTCATCTCGACGATGACATGCTGGTGATTAACCCTGAAACTTGCATCGACTGTGATGCCTGCGTGCCTGAGTGTCCGGTTGAAGCGGTTTTCGCCGAAGACAAATTACCGGCTGAATGGTCGCAATTCACTCAGATCAATGCGGACCGGGCCTTGAGCGGCCTGCCGACGATAAATGTTCGTCTGGATCCGCTTTGTCAGTAGCAGGCAGTTTCCGCATCTAATCATAGTTAAGGCGCGATCGGCGCGGCCCACTGAGCTCGCGGACGCGCCTTTTCAATTTTGCGGAACACGCATTGCACGTCCGTTTGAAGAAGTTGAGTTGTCAAACACTCTCGGGGTGCATGAGATTGGATGCTTATGAACAAGAGTACGAAACGAGTGTTGGGGGGATTGGCTTTGGCCGCGGCCGGGCTCGGGGCGATTGGAGCGGTGGTTATGAATAGGAGCAAGCCAAAACGCGAACGGCTTCGTGAGCGAGACTCTTCCCGAGACAAGTGGGTGAGACCAGGAATGAAGGTTACTTTTCGAGCTGAGTTAATGCCTGGTCGCGATGGTTCTGAGCGAACTTTCCAGGTTACTGATTTACTTCCCAGTGGCAGGGTCTTGCTGGATGGCGTTTCCGGTGAGCACGCAGAAAAAGAATTCGAACGAATAAGATAGCCCCGATCTCACCTACCATTCGTACACTGTTCCCGTTTCCATCACGGTCAGGTTTTTGATTCCTATTTCGTCGAGCTCGCGCGCGACCGCCTCACGATAAGCGGGCTTGAGATGGACCGCCAGAATATCCATACCGTTATGAGAGAGCTTTCCTAATTCGCTTTGCAGCATCTCGGGCGTCAAATGTTTTGATGCTTCGGCCAGCTTACGCATCGAGTTTGGAAACGAAGCTTCAATAAAAAGAGCGTCCAACCGATCCGACCGATTTACCAATTTCCAAAACTCTTCGGTCTCAGCCGTGTCCGAGCTGAAGGCTACGGTCGACTTGCCATCCGAAATCAGCAGCCCCAC